>ENA-UOOD01000084-UOOD01000084.1-human-gut-metagenome-genome-assembly--contig:-CS67-NODE-84-length-131628-cov-6.460277_pt1 | contig 131628 bp, 120 predicted proteins | sample MGYA00242464_ERZ724011 | MGnify/ENA metagenome assembly ERZ724011 | reverse complement strand
TCGGTAGCTTCCGCTAAAAGCGTCCTTATGACAGCAGTAAGCGGGATAAAGAAGATGATTCCGACCAGTCCCAGAAGCTTGCCGCCGACCAGCGCCGCAATCAGCGTCAGCAGGGGAGAAAGCCCCACCGAGCTTCCCACAACGTGCGGGTATATAAACTGATTCTCAACAAACTGAACCACATTATAAACGATTATGCAAAGTATCACCTGCGATGGACTGACCAAAAGTGTCAGAAAAGCTCCGATAACACAGGCTGTGAACGCTCCTATATAGGGGATAAACGCGCATACCGCCGTCACTACAGCGACCAAAGGTGCATACGGCAGGCGGAATATGCTGAAGAATATGAACATCAGCACACCCAGTATTATAGCCTCCACGCACTGACCGGAGAGGAATTTTGCATAAGTCTCGCGGCTGAGCTGAGCTATATGCTCAAGCATCTTGCGTGGCTTGGGCTTGCAGTAAGCGTCCAAAAGCTTATTGGTGTGGGCAGAAAGCTCCTTTTTGCTGAGCAGTATATATACCGCGATGATAACCGAGAAGCACGCAGTAACAACGCCGTTTATAGTGGTCGAAGCCGCACCGATAACAGTGTCCAAAACAACTCCGGTGCCGCTGGCTATCTTCTCTAAAAGGTTCTGTATATCTGTGGTTTCAAACCATTCCGCTATGCCGGATATATCGATATTGTAGCTTTTGAAGACTTCCACCCATGTAGGCCATCTGTTCTGAATCAGGCGGTAAAGCCCCTTAACGCTCGATACTATTTCAGGTCCTGTTATGGTTACTACAAGAGCTAAAACCAGAACTATTATCAGAAGCGTAAGAATAGTGCAAAAGGCAGTGACTGTGGATTCCTTCGGCTTTCGCTTTGCTTTCCTGAAAGCCTTGGCAAACAGCTTTTCCATGCCGGATATCGGGACGTTCAGAACAAAAGCGAGCATTAATCCCGCGAATACCGGAGTAATAAGCCGAAAGATTCCAACGGCGAAGTCGGCAACAATATTAAGGTGCTCCAGCCCGACGAACAGAACAACCCCGAAGGCTATAAGCAAAAGGGATTCCTTAAAGGTCTTTTTCACATTCCGTCAGCTCCTGTTCAGTTTGTGGTTACGAGCATAAAACAAGCTCTTTATCTTTTTCTTTCTCCTCGACAAGCCTCTGCGCAAGGTCGCAGATATCCGAAGCGGCTTTATCGTTCAGATATTTCTTCTGGCACAATACCATTTTATCACGATTTTCGGATTTTTCAAGATAGTCAAGAGCTTTTCTTATACTTTTTTCGGAGCATTTTGCAAAGATACTCATTCCATGCTCCTCAAAATACCTCAGATTTTTGGATTCGCATCCCGGAATAGGCGTAATATGAACAATAGGGATCCCTGCGCTTGCGGCTTCTGTAGAGGAAAGTCCGCCGGGCTTGGTCATAAAGATTTCGCACGCCTTCATGTAAAGCGGCATCTTGGTGGTATATCCCACGACAACGCAGTCCTGCGGAAATTCATTTTCCATTCTCTCATAAAGCTTTTTATTGCTTCCGCAGATTATCACAGGCTCGATATCCTCGTAATGGCAGTCCTGCCGCCACTTTAATATATACCGAACTATTTTTACAAGATTCCCCGAGCCCATGCTTCCGCCGGTTATAAGTATATATCTTTTGGATTCTGACAGCCCCAGCGCCTTTTTGGCTTCACTTTTTGATATATCACTCTTATACCCAGAAAGGGTGGGGATCCCGAGCGAGAACATACGCTCAGACGGCACACCGAAGCTTTCAAATTCGCTCCATAGCTGGCTTGTGGGAATGATGTATGCGTCGAGCTTGGTCTCCTCGATGAACGGGGTGCAGGTGTAGTCTGTGGTTATAAACAGCGTTTTAGGGCGCTCCCAGCCGTTATTGAGTATGCTCGTCATCATCTCGGCAGGGAACAGATGCGGCATGATAACAATATCAAAGTGATGCTCATCAAGATACTCTTTCAGCACCGCCGCCATCCGCCTGTTTGCAAAATAAACCGGAGAACGCCAGGGAAGTCTGCGGTAAGCGTCTCCGATAAAGTAGACCAAACCGAAAGCCTTCGGCACTGTCTGTACCAGTTTTATATATGTATTGTCTATGATTTTCGAGGTTTTTGAGCTCTTAAGGTCGTAGGGGTTCATCATCTCGACGTTGTGCCCACGCCTTAAAAGCTCTTCCTTTACGGCGTACCCGGCGGCGTTATGCCCCCCTCCGGTTCCGACTGATAATATCAATGCATCCATAGTAAGCTAACCTTAACCTTTTCTCTTTCCTCCGGACTGCGGAAAAGCTTATATCCAACAGCGGCGGAGATAACTATAAATCCCAAGGCTACCGAAACGATTCCTGCCTTATACGAGAATATGGCTATAAGCGGCAGTGCGGCAAGGTAGGAAACCGCCGTCCGGTAAAAGTGTGGAGAAACCTTTATAATCACGGAGAAGAATATAAAGCTTAGCGCCATGATTATAACCGGCTGATATACTGGCAGGATTCCTAAAAGACAGCCGAAAGTAACAGCAATGCCCTTTCCGCCACGGAAGCTATTAAATACAGGGAATATATGTCCCATGACCGGAGCTGCAAGTACAAGCGCAAACAAAGGGTTATCCATCGGTCTTAGCCCGCCGGCTGACATAAGATAGAGCTGAACCGGGATTATTCCTTTAAAAAGCTCACACAAAAGCGTAAGGCTTCCGCAGGTGAAGCCGCCGTATGTAAAAGCGTTTGCAACGCCGGGGTTGCCGTCCTTGGAATTGTCCGTAATGCTTCCCACATGAAGAATGCGAGCCCAAATAGGCGCATAAAGTATGCTTCCTGAAAGGTATCCCAAAAGAGAATACAATATAATTCTTAACAATCTGATCAAGTCCTTTGTAAGGGGCTTATGAGCCTTCAGACGTCCTTGATTTCCACCTCATAGCCCGAGTCAGTCGTAACCTTGTTCCTTTTATTTGACATTATTGTTGAAACAGCATCGATGACTGCCTCAATTATCAGCGATACACCTGCGAATACCCAAAGAACGGCGGTTGTCGTGAAGGGATTCAGTATAATAACTACCGCGAAAATTATAGAGGATATTCCGCCAAGTCCGGGTATTAACCAGTAGCTCCCCCTGATTCGCAGGATGTCAACAGACCACTGCAGCTTTATAAGTCCGACTATCAATATTCCAAGACCGTATGCCACAGCTAAAAGAGGGAAGGCATTTGCAAGCCATTCCGGACGGAATATGCAGAAAACGCCCGCAATCACCTGAACAAGTCCCTTGGTGAAGCTCATAGACATGGAGCCCATTTCAGGTGCAAGCTTGAAATAGCTCATAATGTTCAGAACCCCCAAAACACAGAGAACTATTCCGAGTATTCTTACAATTGCCGAGGTAAAAGCTATCGGGTCGATAAGAAGAAGCACACCGACGGCAAACTCGCAGATGCATAAGATTAACGGCTTGAAATTATGCAGAAACTTTCTCATATTCTTTACTTCCTTTCTTTTTGTCACTTTTATCGGATTTTTCGGGAATAAGCCTGTAGCACACAACATATCCTACTGCGCACAGAACTACGGCGGCTATAACATCTATTACGGAATGCTGTTTCATAAAAACAGTCGATATCGAAATAAAGAAGCACATTATTGTGGAAACCACTTTCCACACTGTTTTCGAGAATCTGCTTGTATCAAAGCCTGCAAGCATAGCCGCAACCGAGCCGGCAACGTGGATGGACGGGCAGACGTTTGTGTTGGTATCGAACTCGTAGAATCCTGCTATAAACCTTGTAAGTATATTGTCCCGCTCGAACGTGACCGGTCTCAGCTCCTGACAGTTCGGGTATAGGAAATAGAATATTATTGTAAGGGTATATGTAAACATGATGAAATACATCATCCGCCTGAAAGCTTTTTTGTTGAACAAAAGAGTATATCCCACCGCGCCGATAAGATAAACGAACCATAACATATATGGTATCAGAAACAGCTCGTTAAAGGGAATCAGATCGTCAAGCGGGCAGTAAATCCGGTGCCACTGCGCAGGGTTGTAAAACCTCTCCACGAACAAAAATGCTGCACCGTATGCCGGCCAGAAAAGCAGAAGCTTCAAATACGCAAATTCACCGTTAAGCTTTGAAAACCTGAATTTGCGGTAATCTATTAATTTATCCATTTGGTATGTAAACAAATCTCCTTTACTTATTCCTCGTCAAAAAGTGTCTGTAATATCGTTGCAAAATCCATCGTACAGCGGTTTTGTGCGTTTTTGGTTTAACTTTAGACAGAAATAAGTATTATACACTTTTATGGGAAATTAGTAATGATCAGCCGCCGATACTTTCCTTTGAAAGCGCGGCTTTCTTATTGCCATCCTCCTGTGGCTGACGAAGAATTCTGCGCAGCCGCGGACGGTTGTATCTCTGAATAAGAACAAAGGGAATGTTGACTATAAAGTATACTATAGATATAACAACTCCGCCTTTGCCCTCCCATATCGATGCGCATCCGAAGCCCATTATCATAAGTGCGAGGTGAGCCGCTTCGGCAATGCAGGTTTCCTTGATCATAAGCTCTATACGCTCATGCTTTATAGAAACGATCTTTTTTGCAGGCATCAGCTTCTTGAATATTTTTGACATATCGGGAAGCTTGTTCTGCCATTTTTTAATTTTTATTTTGTCATAGATTTTTCCGCCGTCTTCCCATTCAAAGCATTTGTAAGGGAAGCAGTCGTAGTTAAACCAGCTTTTCGGAAGTATTCTTCCGACAAAAAATGTGATAGTGCCTATTATGGCAAGATAGATAAAACAGTACAAAAAATCCATTATTAATCCTTTTCCGGTAGAAGCAAGCCGAACACGGCCGAATATATACTACTTTATAATATATAATAAATACCGAAAATAAACTGTTCATCAACTGAACCTCAACAATAGTTGAGGTTCCTATCAGACGTTTTCCGGGATATCCGCCGATACCCGAAGCAAAGCACAAAGTTACTCCGAAAGCCTGACAGTGAATCTGCATCCGTTGGGTGACACGTTTTCGACGGATATTTCACCGTGGCATATTGCAAGTATCCTTTTGACCAAAGCCAGTCCCAAGCCATTGCCCTCCTCCTTGTGTGAGGAATCCTCCTGATAGAACTTGTCGAAAATATGCTTCTGAGCTTCAGCACTTATTCCTGGACCGTTGTCTTCAACCGTGAAGACTATACCGCCGTTTTCCCGGAACAGCCGAATCATGACTATCCCGCCTACAGGGTCGAACTTTACGGCGTTGCCGATAAGGTTGTTCCAGACGTGCATCAAAAGCTCACGCGCGCCGACATATTCAATGCTATCCATTTCAACATCAAACTCTATGTTCTTGGCTTCCCAGTCTGGTTCGAGCGATATTATCGACTGCCTTATCTGCTCGTCCAAGCGGTATTTCACGTTCTTGGACTGTATGACCTGATTGTCAACCTTTGAAAGCAGTAAAATATTGCCGACAAGGTTGGAAAGACGTTTGGTGTTGAAAAGTATCTTATCAATATATTCCAGCTGCTCCTGCGAGGCTTCCGGGCTTCCCTGCAAAAGGGTCGCATATCCCTCTATCGCACTGATAGGCGTTTTGAACTCGTGCGATACGTTTGAGACGAAATCCGTCTGCAAGACCTCGGTCGCGCCAAGCTCGGTTGTCATAAGATTGAAGTTTGAGTTTATGTCTTCGATTTCGCGATAGCTCGATTTGTCGTTCAGCCTTATGCTGAAATCTCCCTTTGCAACCTTGCTCATAGCCTCACTGAGCTTGTTTATCGGGGACAGAAAGTCCTTTCCTATAAAATATGCAACCACCGAGCCAATAGTAGTGCTCAAAATAAGGAACCATACACCAAGCGAGATATCGAAGCTGTATTTAAATGCAAGCCTTGACAAAAACGATATCAGCCAGAACACCGCGAAAACAAGCAGTATATCTGCCATTACAAGCATTGTAAACTTGAACAGCAGGGATAATTTTACTTTCTTTTTTTGTGACTTAGTTACCTTTTTGACATTTGCCTTGGTTGAATCAGATGATTTTTTCATATGCTCACCTCATTACCCCTCGGATTTAACAACCTTGTAGCCAACCCCGCGCATGGTGATTATCTTAAAATCCGGATTGTCTCTGAACCGGTCACGAAGCCGTCCTATGTGAACGTCCAATGTATGAGTATCAGTGTCGCTCTCATATCCCCATATATCGTCCATAAGCTGCTGACGGGTGAATATCCTTCCGGGGTAGGAGACCATCTTGTAAAGCAGCATGAATTCCTTTTGCGGAAGCACGGTCTTAACGCCGTTGGTAGTAACGGTCAGATAATCATACTCCAGAACGGTATCGCCGATAGTTTCCCGCCGCTCGTTGATCATCTGCGCACGACGCAGCAGCGCGCCGACGCGCAAAACCATTTCATTGACGTTTATCGGCTTGACCATGTAATCGTCCGTCCCGGAAAGATAGCCCTTTCGCATATCGTCAAAAGCGCCCTTCGCCGTTATCATAAGCACAGGTGTGTTTATCCCTGCGCTTCTCAATTGGTTTACAAGGGAATATCCGTCCACCACAGGCATCATTATATCGGATATAATAAGGTCGAAATACCCCTCGTCAAGCTGGTCGAGTGCTTCCTTTCCGTTGGAGACTCCCTTGACCGAGTAACCGTTCTTGATAAGTACGTGTGAAAAAAGCTGACGAAGCTCGGCATCATCCTCAGCGATAAGAATTTTAAACATAATAAGCCGTATCCTTTCAGTGTAAATACACAATATTATTATACATGATTTCACCGACTTTTGCAACACAAAAGCCGCTTAAAATGCTATTTTTCGCTTTCAGCCGAATATTATTTTAAAATATTTCAAAATATCTCTTGACATATACCCGGTGGGGGTATATAATATCATCGTAAGAAACAATAAGAAGGGAGCGAAGGCTGTGCATAACTGCTGCTGTAATAAAAAAACTGACCGCCCGGACGAACAGAAAAAGAAGCTTCTGAACCGTCTGAAGCGGATAGAGGGTCAGGTCAGGGGAATAATCAATATGGTGGAGCAGGACGCCTATTGCAACGATATTTTAGTGCAGTCCGCCGCCGTAAATGCCGCAATGAATTCTTTTAATAAGGAGCTTTTAGCGGCACATATCCGCTCCTGCGTAGTAAGGGACATAAAAGCCGGCGACGATAGCATCATCGACGAGCTTACCGAAACCCTTATGAAGCTTATGAAATAAAAAAGAGGTGTATATATAGCCATGGAACAATATAATGTTACCGGCATGAGCTGTGCCGCGTGCAGCGCCAGAGTTGAAAAGGCGGTTTCGGCGGTTGAGGGCGTAAAAACCTGCTCGGTCAGCCTGCTTACAAATTCAATGTCGGTCGATGGGGATGTCACCCCGGAAGCGGTAATTTCAGCGGTAAAAGCCGCAGGCTACGGCGCTTCACTTAAGGGAGCGGCAAAGCAAACCGCCGCTGATGATGACAGCCTTGTCGACAGGGAAACGCCTGTATTAAAGCGCAGATTGTTTGCATCAATCGGCTTCCTGCTTGTGCTGATGTATTTTTCGATGGGTCATATGATGTTCGGCTTCCCGGTGCCGAGCTTCTTCGAGGGTAATCATATAGCGCTTGGAATTTTACAGATGATTCTTGCCGCGATAGTCATGGTTATCAATCAAAAGTTCTTTATAAACGGCTTTAAGGGACTTATCCACCGCGCGCCCAATATGGATACCCTTGTGGCCTTAGGCTCGATGTCATCATTTGTATGGAGCGTTTATGCGCTTTTTGCGATGACGGGCGCGCAGCTCCGTGGAGATTCCTCCGCGGTCATGACCTATATGAACGAATTCTACTTTGAATCTGCGGCAATGATACTTACGCTAATAACGGTAGGAAAGCTTTTAGAGGCACGCTCCAAGGGCAAAACCACCGACGCTTTAAAGAGCCTGATGAAGTTAGCCCCGAGCCAAGCAACCCTCATCCGTGACGGAAAAGAGGTCATAGTGCCCATTTCCGATGTGAAAGCGGGGGATATCTTCGTAGTCAAGGCGGGGGAGAATATCCCTGTTGACGGTGTTGTCGTCGAGGGCTCGGGAGCGATAAATGAATCCGCTCTGACCGGCGAAAGCATACCGGTTGATAAGTCTGCCGGTGATACCGTTTCCGCCGCAACCGTGAGCAGTTCAGGATACCTCAAATGCGAAGCAAGGCGTGTCGGTGAGGATACCACTTTATCACGAATAATAAAGATGGTGAGCGACGCTGCGGCAACAAAGGCTCCAATAGCAAAGCTTGCCGATAAGGTTTCCGGCGTATTCGTGCCGACTGTAATAACCATAGCCGTTGTAACAATAGTTATCTGGCTTCTTTTGGGAAGAGAGTTTGCCTACGCCTTGGCGAGGGGAATCTCTGTGCTTGTGATAAGCTGTCCATGCGCGTTGGGTCTTGCAACCCCGGTTGCCATAATGGTTGGCTCGGGCGTGGGAGCTAAAAACGGCATCCTCTTTAAGACAGCAACCTCGCTGGAGGAAACCGGCAAGGTCAAAATAATAGCTCTTGACAAAACCGGAACCATAACCCTCGGCGAACCCGCCGTCACCGATATCATCCCGTCGGACGGAGTGAAGGCGGACGAGCTTCTTATGCTTGCTGCATCTGTTGAAGCAAAGAGCGAGCATCCTCTTGCAAAGGCGGTAACAGCTAAGTGTTCCGAAAATGTCATATCCATCTACGAAGCTGTTGATTACGAAACCCTTGCCGGCAGCGGAGTTAAAGCCAAGGTTGGCGGTGCCGAGATTATCGGCGGAAGCCTGAAATTCCTGTCTTCGCAGGCGGATATTTCCCCGGAAATCACAGATATCTGCAACAAGCTTTCGGAGGAGGGCAAAACGCCCCTTGTATTCGCTCGCAATAAGAGTATAATAGGAATAATAGCCGTTGCGGACAGAATCAAGCCGGACAGCGCCGAAGCCGTCAGCGAGCTTAAGGAGCTTGGCGTTAAGGTCGTCATGCTCACCGGCGACAACGAGCGTACCGCCAGAGCCATAGGCGCTCAGACCGGAGTAGACGAGGTTATAGCTTCCGTCCTGCCGGACGGCAAGGAAGAGGTAATAAGAAACCTCAAGCAAGATGGCAAGGTAGCCATGGTCGGAGACGGTATAAACGACGCTCCCGCGCTTACAAGGGCGGATATCGGCATTGCGATAGGTGCAGGCTCGGATATCGCAATTGAATCAGCGGATGTTGTTCTGATGAAGTCCAGCCTTAAGGACGCCGCCGCCGCAATACGCCTAAGCCGTGCGGCACTGCTGAACATAAAGGAAAACCTGTTCTGGGCGTTTATCTATAATATAATAGGTATACCGCTGGCGATGGGCGCGTTCACCCACTTCGGAATTACGCTCAACCCGATGTTCGGCGCCGCTGCAATGAGCCTTTCAAGCTTCTGCGTTGTCAGCAACGCTCTAAGGCTTAATTACTGCAAGCTCTACGGTAAATCTGGAAGACCCTCCGTCCCGGCAGTCCTGTCTCAGCCGTCAGTTACCAAGACTACCGAGCCAGTAAAACCGCAGATCACTCTTACCAAGACCATAACCATTGAAGGCATGATGTGCGAGCACTGCGAGGGATATGTCAGGGAAGCTCTTGAAGCCCTGCCGCAGATAGTGTCTGCGAAGGCCAATCACAAAACCGGTATAGCTGCAGCGGAGCTTACTGCGGACGTTTCGGATGAAGATATCATTAAGGCCATAGAAGCCGAAGGATATAAGGTAATATCAATAAAAAATCAATAAGGAGAGATTCAAATGACAAAGACAATCAAGGTTGAAGGAATGGCTTGCCCCCACTGTGAGGCGAAGGTTAAAGCGGCTCTTGAAGCTGTAGATGGTGTTGCAAGCGCAGCTGCAAGTCACACTGCAAACAACGCAGTTGTAACACTGACTAAGGATGTTCCGGATGAAAAACTGATGGAAGCTGTCAACTCAACCGGTAAGTTCAAGGCTGTAGGGATTGAATAATTTTATTATGCCGCGTCCGAATGGCAAGCCGGCATAACGGAAGGTGCGCTTTGAGAGCAGTAGTTTCTGCTTGTAAAAGTGCACTTTTTGCATATTTGACAGAAGCTAAAATCTTTATTGATTTATCCCGATGAATTCAATTAATCACTTGTAATTGCAGGGATAATCTGTTATCATCATCTTAGCCGGGGTGAGCGCGTTTTGTCTTCGGCAATAACATTTATTGGATGTATATTATGAAAAAACTAAAAAGATTTTTATGCGGAGCGATCTGCGCGGTTACGCTTGTTACAACCTGTGGCTGTGCGTCGCCTGAAATCAAAGGAGGCAGTTCAATGCTTGAAAAAAACACTATAATCACCGACTATACGGCGAAGGATGTTAAGCTGAAAGGGGATTTCTATGACAATGCCCTTAAAAAGGAGCTTGCATATCTATTAAGCCTTGATAACGACAGGCTTTTGTGCAACTTCCGCAAGAACGGCGGAGTTGACTGGAAGGATGCTGAGCCTTATAATGGCTGGGAAAATTCCCTTATCGGCGGGCATACCATGGGTCACTATCTGACCGCTTTGGCACAGGGTTATGTAAATGCTTCTGTATCGTCATCTGATAAGGCTAAGCTTTATGACAAGATGACAGCTATCGTTGACGGATTGGCAGAGTGCCAGCGCGAAAGCGGCTTCCTGTGGGGCTCAACCGTCCTCAATGTCGGCAATCTTGAAATTCAGTTTGACAATGTTGAAAAGGGCAAGGCAAACCTCTTTACAGAGTCATGGGTTCCGTGGTATACCATGCACAAGATTTTTGAGGGACTTATCTCGGTTTACGAGCTTGCCGGATATCAGCCCGCACTCGATATCGCCTGCAAGCTGGGCGACTGGACATATGAGCGCACCCAGAAGTGGGACGATTCCACTCACAAAACCGTTTTGAGCATAGAATACGGCGGAATGAACGACTGTCTTTATGACCTCTACCGCCTTACCGGTGTTGAGAAGTACGCCGTAGCCGCTCATGCATTTGATGAGGATTCACTGTTCGAGCTTATCCGTGCAGACGGCACAAATGTCCTCAACAACCGCCATGCAAACACCACCATCCCCAAGGTTATAGGCGCCCTCAAGCGCTATGAGGTTCTTGACGGCAGAAAGATAGGCGGCAAGACGGTTGACGCTTCGGAGTATCTTAAAACAGCCGAGATATTCTGGCAGATGGTTGTTGACCACCACACCTACCCCACAGGCGGCAACAGCGAATGGGAGCATTTCGGCGAGGATGATATCCTCAACCGCGAGCGCACCAACTGCAACTGCGAGACCTGCAACGTCTACAATATGCTAAAATTCACCAAGGAGCTGTTCGAAGTAACAGGCGATAAGAAGTATGCCGATTACTACGAGGAAGCCTTTATAAACCATATCTTAGCCTCTCAGAACCCCGAGACCGGCATGACCACCTACTTCCAGGCAATGGCAACAGGCTACTTCAGAACCTTCTCCACACCTACAGACAGCTTCTGGTGCTGCACCGGAACAGGCATGGAGAACTTCACCAAGCTGGGCGACGGTATGTATTACCGTAATGGTGAAAAGCTTTACATTAATATGTACATTCCTTCTGAGCTGAAAGCCGATGATATCGGACTTACTCTGACTCAGACCGGCGAAGTCCCGCTGACCGATACCGCTAAGTTCGCATTAAAGCTTGATTCCGAAAAGCCGTTAACTCTTATGTTCAGAATCCCTGAATGGGCAAAGGGCACTGTTTCGGTAGCTGTAAATGGTGAAGCCTTTACATACGAAGAGGATAACGGCTATGCAAAGGTTGCTCAGACATGGAAATCCGGCGATACTGTAGAAGTAAAAATCCCGCTCGGATTCACCTGCTCTAACTTGCAGGACGGTATCAACACTGTATCCTTTAAATACGGTCCTGTACTTCTTGCCGCAAAGCTTGGCGATAAGGATATGAAGACCACCTACACCGGCATGAGCGTTATCATCCCCGAAACCCCGGTTGTCAGCGACGATACTCTTACCCTTAACAGCGGCGTCACTCCGAAAATGGTCAAGGACGCTCCCGGCGACTACTTCACTAATAATGGCAATTTAAGCTTTACCTTCACAGCATCCGCCGAGAATTACGAATTCGTACCGTATTACTCGCTTTACAACACAAGATACGGTATCTTCTGGAAGCTTGCCGAAGCAAAGTAAGCTTCTCGGCAATATTCAGCAAAATATTTACAGCCTGTCCCATAAAATTAATGGGCAGGCTGATTTTTTTACAAATTATTAAGAAAACTTAATATCTTTCGGATTGTATCTTAATAAAATATCTGGTACAATAGACTAAAATAAAAAATATGCTATTGGAGTGTTTTCTATGTACAATATTCTCCTCTGCGACGACGAACGTGATATTGTTTCGGCGCTGAAAATATATCTTTCCAACGATGATTACAGCTTTTTTGAAGCCTATACCGGCGCGGAAGCTCTTAAAATACTCAACTCGGAAAGAATCGACCTTGTCCTGATGGATATAATGATGCCGGAGCTGGACGGCATAAACGCCCTTACCGAAATACGCAAGTTTTCAAACGTGCCTGTAATATTCCTTACCGCAAAGTCGGAGTACACCGACAAGGTCTTAGGACTTAACTTGGGCGCAGACGATTACATAACCAAGCCCTTTAACCCTGTTGAGCTGACTGCAAGGGTAAAATCCCAGCTTCGCAGATATACTATGCTCGGAAGCGCGCCGCGTCAGGTAGATACCATCCGTATAGACGGCATAGAGCTTATGTGCGAATCAAAAAAAGTCTCGGTTGACGGTGAAGTGATCCAGCTTACCCCAAAGGAGTATGAAATACTCCGCTTTTTGATGATGAACGCCGGAAGCTGCTTCGCCCCGAATGAAATATACCGCAAGGTGTGGGGAGAGGTGCCCATAGGTGTTGACAACGCCGTTGCCGTACATATCCGCCATATCCGCGAGAAGATAGAGATAGACCCCGCCTCCCCCAGATATTTGAAGGTGGTTTGGGGCAGGGGATATAAATTTGAAAAATCGGCGTCGGAATGATCAGCGTTCCGCATCGCCGCTCTAATAAGAGGTGGATAACTTATGAAAAACGGTATTAAGGGAAAGCTCGGCGCGAAGCTTGTCGCGATATTTCTGTTCGTGATATCAGCGGTAGTGCTTGCGGCCTCTGTCCTTGCCCTGGTTTATCTGATTGAGGAGGACTCCTTCTTTGACAACGGTCATCAGCTTTCTGATGATATACGTCAGTTCTGCCTGCGAAACGAATTGAATAGTATGGCAGCGGATATTAGTCACTTTGAGCCTCTCGGAAGTCCGGCTTATCTTTCTGCGGTTTCCAAGGAGGAAATTGAGGAGGAAACGCCGCAGTATACATGGCAGCCGGCAGCTGATTCTGAACTTGTCATGGACAACTCGAAAGAGGAAACTGAGACTTCAAAATTCCAGAAGGCAAAGAATCTGCCAATCAGCAGCGAAGATTTCTACGATGCGGCTGGTCAGCTCGATCATGCTTACCCTAAGAACGAATCAAATATTTCGATTTCGGTATACAACTCCGCGGGCGAGCTTGTATATAATAACTTCGAGCTTAAGAGCCCTTATTTGACTCAGAGTACTACGGTTTCCTTAGAACGGTTTGCTTCATCCGGAACGCCGGTAAGCGTGCAGTTTGCTACTGAAAGTGAGCGCAGACAATTTGTAGAGAGCTGTATGCAAAACGGATATTTGGATTATAACGAGGAACTGATATCTGTGCAGGACGCCGACCCGGAAAGCTGCATATACAAGCTGACCGGCGTTTATACCGAAAAGTATAACGACGAGCTTACAATAAGCTGCAGCATCCCATATGCACTTACGGCTCATGATGATATATATCTGCGTGTCTCAAAAATGGAAACCTTGGCTGGCATGAGGTATGTGATTATTGTAATTGCTCTTGCCTCTCTGCTGTTCCTGATAGCATCGTTTATGTTCGTAATCTGCTCTGCCGGATATTCAGATAGATTTGAAGGACTCCATCTGAGCCTGTTTGATAAAGCTCCGTTTGAGCTTCATTTAATATGTACAGCACTTCTTGCCGGCGCAGCGATTTGGATTTATTATGAGCTGGTGTATTATAGTCTTGAAGTGTGGATGGTGCTTGCGATTGTGCTTGCAATGGTGGCAGCTGCCGCCCTGGCGTTCATAATCCTGATTTACACCTTCTCCGCAAGATGCAAGGCCGGCAAGCTGTTCCACTATACAATCATCTTCGGAAGCGTAATCCTGCTGTTCAGGGGGATAAGATATTTCTTCGCCAACTTGAAATACAGCTGGAAGGTGGTCCTCGTATTTGCGGCGGCCTCTATTTATGATTTGTTCTTTGTGGCTATGATAATGAGCTTTCAGAGCGAGCTTGCAATAGCAATGTGGCTTTTAGGCAAGCTTATTCTGGGCACTGCACTTATCATCTACGCAATAGGCCTTGGAAGGATAAAGGAAGGCTGCAAGAAGATTTCGGAGGGCAAGACCGATTTTGTCCTGAACAACACCTACCTCCCGCCTGATCTCAAGTCTCTTGCGACAGACATAAACAGCATCGGCAACGGAATCCAGCTTGCGGTTGACGAGCGCACAAAGTCGGAGCGCCTTAAGACCGAGCTTATAACCAACGTCTCGCACGACCTTAAGACCCCGCTGACATCAATAGTAAACTATGTAGATATCCTTTCAAAGGAGGATATCAAGCCGGACACTGCCAAGGAATATGTAGGAGTGCTTGTCCGCCAGTCTCAGAGGATGAAGAAGCTTATTGACGACCTTGTGGAAGCTTCAAAGGCATCCTCCGGCGCGATAGCCGTGAACGCCCAGCGGCTGGATATGTCACTGCTGATAACTCAGGCGGTAACGGAATTTGATGAACGTCTGGAAAAATCCCGCCTCACCCCGATAACCTCTTTGCCCGATGAGCCTGTAAGAGTAATGGTTGACGGCAGACTTATGTGGAGGGTGTTTGATAACCTTCTTGGCAACATCTGCAAATATGCTCAGCCGGAAACACGGGTTTATATCAGCGAAACTATCATCGGCGACAAGGTAATTGTTACCTTTAAGAACATTTCAAGATATGCTCTTAACATCTCCAGCGATGAGCTTATGGAGCGCTTTGTAAGGGGCGATTCTTCAAGACATACCGAGGGAAGCGGCTTGGGACTTTCAATTGCAAGAAGCCTTTGCAACCTGCAAAAGGTGGGTTTCAGTATAGCCATAGACGGCGACCTTTATAAGGCTCAGCTGACGTTTGACAGACTGCCGAACCTCCCTGAAGACACCCAGCCAGATGAGCCACAGCCGGAAGAGGTCAAGCAAGAGGATACATGTAAGGATGATCCGCCGGCATCTGCCGTCAAGCCTGCACCTGCTCCCATCGAACAGCCTGCACCCGCTGCCGAAGCTGCGAATCTGTCAGCCGTCAATGAGGATGCGAAAGCTCTGGCACTGAATCCGCTGGAAATAGGCTCTGAGGAACCTCCGAAAACTGAAAAACAGTAAACAGAGTCCACGATTTACCTTTAATTCACATAAAGTTAACATATTTTTTACAAGCCTGCTGTTGTAAAACGGCGGGCTTTTTGTTAATATTGTATATATAAAATGTATATAATATATGCGAATGTTTATTTCAGGCAGAAATAAGCAGAAACGGAGAGGATGGTCAAAATGAAAATAGGAATATTAACAAGCGGCGGCGACTGCCCGGGTCTTAATGCGGTTATAAGGGCAATAGGCAAGTATGTCTTTCTTAATATGCCGAACGCCGAGGTCTACGGAATAAGCGACGGCTATACAGGTCTTATCAACGGCGAATACAGAAAAATGAAGCCGGAGGATTTTTCGGGTATACTGAACTTAGGCGGCACTATTTTAGGCACCATCCGTCAGCCGTTCAAGATGATGACAGTTGAAGAAAACGGCTCTACCAAGCTTGAAAGAATGGTTGATAACTATAAAAAATTCGGGTTCGACTGCATTTTCACCCTCGGTGGCGCGGGAACCCATAAAACTGCCGCTCTTCTTTCGTCCGAGGGGTGCAACATCATAGGTCTTCCAAAAACTATCGATAATGATATATACGGCACAGATGTAACCTTCGGCTATCATTCCGCTTTGGATATAGCCACCGAGTGCATAGACAGGGTTCACACCACCGCCGCAAGCCACGGCAGAACCATGTTTGTTGAGATTATGGGCAACAAGGTCGGCTGGCTCACTTTAGGCGCTGGTATCGCAGGCGGCGCGGATATGATTATCCTGCCGGAGATTCCGTTCACCCTTGAGGCTGTAGCAAAGGGTCTTAAAAAGAGATTGGATGCTGGAAAGTCCTTCAATATAGTAGCCATAGCAGAGGGCGCTGTCCTTAAGAGCGAGGCCGATATGAAGCGCAAGGACAGGACTTTTGCGAGAAAGGAGCGCGGCGAAGCCACCGTTACCAACCATCTTGCACAGTGGGTGGGCGAAAATCTCGGAGTAGAGACAAGAGTTATTGTTCCCGGACATATCCAGCGCGGAGGAAGCCCCTCGGCTTACGACCGTCTCTTGTCAACAAGGCTCGGAAGCTATGCCGCCAAGCTCTGCAAGGAGGGTAAATTCGGCGTGACCGCCGCAATAATTAACGACCGCATAACCTATAATGCCCTGCCGGATATCGCAGGAAAGGCAAAGTCGGTTCCTAAGAACTCGCAGGTAATCGAAGCTGCAAGGGATATAGGCATATGCTTCGGTGACGAAGATTAATGATTTTAGATACTTTCACCCGCGCGGTTTGAGATTTTGCCGAGGTAAAGTCCTGCAAGCAGTCTCAAATCGCAGAAAGGAATGGTGATTAATATGAAATATTCAGTAATAGATATAAGCTCCAGCGGTATGTCGTTCATCGTCGCTGAAGAGAGCGAGGGCGGTGCGCATATCGTTTTCAGAGAAAGAATCGGCATGAGTCTGCGGCACTATGTTGAAGGCTCCCGCCTTTCGGCAAGGGGAATCGAAAAGCTCGCCGAAACCGCCGCTTCCGTAAAGGAAAAGTGTCAGGCTCTGGGCGTGAATAAGGGCTGGCTGATTTCGACCGCCGCACTGCGGTATATCAAGAATTTTAAAGACGTTCAATCCGAGATATTTGAGCGCACCGGAATGAGCATAAATCTTATAGAAGGCAAAACCGAAGCCTACTGCGATTATATCGCCAATAAGGAAGGCTTCGAGCGCAAAAAAGCCATTCTTATAGATATGGGCGGCGCAAGCATAGAAATATGCGACCTTTCGAGCGACGATAAAAAAGGCATGAAGATTTTAGACTTCGGGCTTGACGACCTCAATAAGAAGTTTGTAAAGAAGGTCTTCCCGACAGAATCGGAAGCCGATGATATAAAGGACTACATCAAAAAGAAGCTCAAAGAAGCAGGAATCCCTAAGGATGGTGTTTATAAAACCGCAATTCTTTCCGGCTCGGTTGCCCAGGCTGTATATGATTTGTACTGCGACTATGCGGATATCCCGGCGGTGGATAAGGAAAAAACCATCGAGCCTAAAACCTTTAAAAAGCTCGCCAAGCATATGTTTGACGATTCCAAGCGCTCCATGCTGGTTTTAACCAACGCTCCCGATAAGCTCTATGTCATGGGAAGCGCGATGATTGCGCTGCGCACGATTCTTAATAGATTCGATGTCGAGCGCGCCATAGTCAGCGACTGCGGAGTTAAGGAGGGCTGCTTAAAGCTTGTCCTTGGCGGAGCTATCAAGGCGGAGCCGTTCGAGCTTAATGCGGTAAATAACGACAGTGAGAAGGAAACAGACGATGGAACAGAAAGCAAAGAGTAAAAAAGCAAAAACGCCTAAGGCGGTATCCAAATTCATAAAGGGCGAATACATGAACCGCGAATATTCCTGGCTGCAGTTCAACAGAAGGGTTTTGAATCAGGCGAGGGATATGACAAATCCTCTGCTCGAGCGCTGCAAGTTCCTTTCGATATTCCACTCCAATCTCGATGAATTCTTCATGGTGAGGGTAGGAAGCCTTTATAACGAAAACATCCTCGACCCCAAGGAGAAGGAGAACAAGACCGACCTTACCGCCGCCGAGCAACTGGATGGCATCCTCACCTGCGTAAAGGGCTTATATGCCGAATCGAGCGAGGTTTATGAGGCTTTAAGAAAGGAACTTTCCGAAGCCGGCATACGTCTGTTAAAGGGCGATAAGCTGACCCAAAGGCAGTCTGAGGAGTGCTGTGAGTATTTTGTAAACCACATTCTGCCCCTTCTTTCACCGATGGTTCTTGACGCCAAGCACCCTATGATCCGCTTTGAGAACAGATCCAGCTACATGATATACGATCTTGAAAAGGGCGGAAGAAAAATGATAGGCGTTATGTCCTGCTCGCTTGCGGTCGACAGGCTTCACCGCCTTGGCAGGGGAAAGAAGATAAATCTTATAACCACCGAGGAGCTTATAAGGCTGTTCGGACATCTCGCTTTCACCGGTTACAATGTCAACGATAAGCTGATGATAAGAGTAACCAGAAACGCCGATTTCGACACTCAGGTGGATGATTCCGACGTTGAGCATGATTTCTCGGTCATCATGAAGGAAAAAATCGAGCTTCGGCAGAAGCTTGCCGTAGTGCGCGTGGAGGTGGACAAAAACAGCCCCAAGCTGCGCGATTACGTCCTTAAGATATTGCAGTTAAAGAGCAAATACTGCTTCAAGGTGGAGCATTACTTTGACTATAAATTTATGTTCTCGCTGGGCGCATACCTCCCGCAGGAGACTGCAGCCGTGATGAAATATCCCCCTTTAAAGCCAAGAGTAAGCCCGGCGATAACCTCAGCACCATCCATGATAGACTTGGTAAGAAGCAAGGATATCTATCTTTCATACCCCTATGACAGCATGAATCCCGTGCTTAGACTGCTCGACGAGTGTGCCGAGGATCCGAGGGTGGTATCAATAAAGATAACCATCTACCGCCTTGCAAATCAGTCGAGGATAGTTGAGGCCTTGAAAAAAGCCAGCGAAAACGGCAAGTCGGTGACGGTTGTAATAGAGCTGTGCGCAAGGTTTGACGAGGAAAACAACCTCAACGCCGCAAGCGTGCTTCAGGAAGCCGGATGCACCATCATCTACGGTATGCACAACTTCAAGGTTCATTCAAAGATAATAGCGATAGTGCTTTCGGAGGGCGAAAAGCTCAGCTACATAACCCACTTGGGCACAGGCAATTACAACGAATCCACCAGCAAGCAGTATACCGATATGAATATCTTGACGGCGAATGAGGAGATAGGGGAGGATGCCGCGGCGTTCTTCCGCAATATTGCCATCTGCAATACCGATTTTCGCTATAATAAGCTTCTTGTCGCCCCGGAAACTCTGAAAAGCGGGCTTATCGCTTGTATGGATATGGAAATCGAGAAGGCCGAAAGCGGTGCTCCTGCAAGAATTCTTGCAAAGATGAACAGCCTTACCGACAAGACCATCATAGATAAGCTTATTCAGGCGAGCAAAGCGGGTGTTCAGATAGACCTTATAATAAGAGGAATAGCCTGCCTTGTTCCGGGAGTTCCCGGCGAGACCGAAAACATCCGCATAAGAAGCATCGTGGGAAGATTTTTGGAGCACTCCAGAATCTACTGCTTTGGCGAGGGGGAGGACATGAAGATGTACATTTCCTCCGCCGACCTTATGACAAGGAACACCGACAAGCGCGTTGAAATAGCCTCACCTGTTTTAGACCCAGACATCAGGGCAAGGATAAGTGAGTATCTGCGGATAATGCTCGCCGATAACGTCAAGGCGCAGGTTCTTAACCCCGACGGCACATATACCCCCGCTGTCTCGGACGGCAAGCCCCTTGATGCGCAGAATTTCCTTATCGGATACGATAAAGCATAACAGCATAAAAGCAAAAAGACGTTCCCGAAAGCGTGAAAGCTGCGGGAACGTCTTAAATTATTTATTTATGGGATACTTGACTGCTGTCAACTCTCAACCCATTCAATCATATCCGGGTCGTTGCGAGTGTAGGTCAGCTCGTCACCGCAGTTTGAAACGGTTATCCAATCATTGCCATACCTAAGAACCTTTTCGACGATTCCTTTTTTGAATTCAATTCCGTTCTCACCGGTTGGCGGCACTGCTTTGGCAATCGGGTCGTTGATCAGCGAATAGGAGTGCTGGTTATGATTATCGCCGCAATTACTGATTCTGAAATTCTGCTTACCGATACAGATACCGAGCTCAAACGGTTCTGAGGCAATAACTCCGCAGTAAATATTCACCTGGTTCCATGGCTGCATATGGAAGAAATATTCAATTCCATTGATATAAATATTGGCAAATATCATCCCTTCGCGGCAGTAATATCTTGTGCCCTCCCGCCACTTTTTCAGGCAGGTTCTGAACCCTGCTTCCGGCACTGTCGGCAGATTATTGTTGTTTGCGCTCACCGTGAAAGTCTCAATCCGCTTCATGCCGTCAAGCTGCACGCGGTCGAATTTCTGCCCGATAACGCTCTCTGCCTCGAAATTCGCAAAAATCCTTCCGCCGTCGTCCGAATAGGCGTATTTCGCCTTCTTTTCCGTGAGGTCGAATTCAACCGTTGCCCGCAGGACTTTGTTATCCTGCAATCCCTCGTAAAGCTCGGCACAGATAATCTTTCCGCAGTCGCGGTATACAAGCGCAATCCGCTCGGTTTCGACTATTACGATATCCTTTTTGCGATACACCCCGCAGACAAATCGCTCAAAGGTGCAGTCAAATGTGGATATGCCGTCTGAGATGATAGAGTCGGTAGAGACTCCCAGCATACGCGCCATCTGTACGATTTTCTGTATTTCGGGGATAGCCTGGTCGAGTTCCCAGCGTGAAACGGTCTGGCGGGTCGCGCCGAAAAGCTCACCGAAATCCTCCTGCGAAAGCCCCAAACGGGCACGAAGCTCCAAAATTCTGTTTCCAAGTGTCATTATAATCACCATTCCATTCAATAGTTTTCCGCGGTGATTATATTTTAGCATATCCACAGGATAAAATCCATCGCACCGACAAGGAAATCTGTCAATCATAAGGTGACAGCGGCTCACTCGCCCTGAAAAACCAAATCGCACCGCTGCATAATCCCAAACTCCGAAAAATACCTTTCTTCCAACGGAATCCACCTGTCTATGAACATCTTGGCCATATCGTCGTTTCTTTTTCTTATTCGTAGTATCTGCACCTCGGGCGATACCGTAAAGAAAATCCGCCGGTCATAATATTCCCACAGTTCCGGGTGACAGCAGTATGCGCCCTCGACAATGATTATCTTTTCGGGATGTATAACCCGAGCTTCGCCCATCTCCATAGTCTTGCAGTCGAACGGACGATAAGTGACAGTCTCGCCGCTAACAGCCTGGATAAGCACCTCGTTTAAAAAACGCTCTCTATCAAAATTTCCGCCGGGGGCTGCGTACCTTTCGGGAGTTCTCTGCTCAGAGCGCAGAAAGAAATCGTCCGCATGGAAAACGGTGCAGGGGAGAGCTTGTGATATTACCTGCGCGGCTGTGGTCTTCCCCGAAGCGCACCGACCGTCTATCGCAAAAACGGCTCTGCCCTTTTGCCTGATAATATCATTCGCCGCAGATGCGATATAATCAATCAAATCGTCATATCCCCGCACACGGACACATCCCTTCTAAAGTGTTTACATAAGTATATTCTAATCGCCCGGCTGTGTCAAGATGAAATTATCATGAAGATATTGAAACCCGGGCTTGGCTGTGATATAATATATTATTGTTTAACGTACAAAAGTATTTGCTGCCGAAAATATTGAATTTATAGGAGGACTATATGCGCTCGCTTTTAGAATTGCCCGCTTGGGATAGACTGTTTAAAAGAATTGTCTGGCAACAGATGGGAGATATCAGCGGCAAAAGGATTTTAGACTTCGGAAGTGGCGAAGGAATCACTGCTGACCATTTTGCCGCAAATAATGAAGTGATTGCAATAGAACCGTCCGAAGATATGCTGGCAAATGCCTGGAAGGATAATAAATATGAGCAGATTGTCGGAGATGTATCATCTCTTTCAAGGTTTGTCGATAATTCGTTTGATATGATTATCTGCCACAACGTTCTTGAGTATATCGATAATAAAAAGCAGGTAATAACCGAGCTTTCCCGATTGCTTAAAACCGGCGGGATTCTGTCTTTAGTCAAGCATAATCGCGCGGGCAGGGTGATGCAAATGGCGGTTTTGCTTGATGATTTTGACAGGGCAAACGCTCTGCTGGACAGAAAAGACGGCTCCAGCACACAATTCGGCGCTATCAGATATTATGATGACGAGGATATCTCCAAATGGAACAGAAAGCTTAAATTGATTGACACATTCGGAATCCGTACCTTTTGGGACTTACAGCAGAATCAGGAAAAGCACAACGGCGAGGAATGGCAGCTGAAAATGGTTCAGCTTGAAAACCGGGTGTCGAAGATACAGGAGTACAGAGATATTGCATTTTTCCACCATTTGATTTTTGTTAAGGAATAGCAGGATAATTGCAACAGAATAATATAATGCTTAACATAAGGGGATGTAAACATATGAACTACCGCAAAGAACACGATTCCATGGGTGAGGTGTTAGTGCCTGAGGATAAGCTCTGGGGCGCGCAGACTCAGCGGAGCTATGAGAATTTCAAAATTGGTATTGAGAAGATGCCAGCTGAGATTATCCGTGCGTTCGGAATATTAAAGTTAGCCGCCGCGAGGGTCAACAGAAAGCTCCAGCCCGAAAGGATGACTCCAGAAAAGTTTACTGCAATAGAAAAAGCCGCTCATGAGGTCATGGATGGCAGCCTTGCAGATAATTTCCCGCTTGTAGTCTGGCAGACCGGAAGCGGCACGCAGAGCAACATGAACGTCAACGAGGTCATAGCCAATCGCGGAAACGAGCTTTTAGGAAAAAAACTCCTTCATCCCAACGACGATGTAAATATGTCCCAGTCCTCGAATGATACCTTCCCCACAGCCATGCACATAGCTGCGGTAATGGAAACCGAAAATTCGCTTCTCCCGGCTCTCGGTTGGCTTTCGCAGACACTCAGCCGCCTTGAATCCGAGAACATGGATATAGTAAAAAGCGGAAGAACCCACCTCGAGGATGCCACCCCCATAACCTTCGGCCAAGAAATAAGCGGCTGGCGGGCTTCTATCGATAGGGATATTGAAATGATAAAATCTTCGCTGAATCCTTTGCGTCAGCTCGCGCTGGGAGCTACCGCCGTCGGAACAGGTCTGAACGCCCCCAAGAGCTTCGATACAGCGGTTGCCGAGGAAATATCCAGAATATCCGGCACAAAGTTTGAAACCGCGCAAAATAAATTCCACGCTCTGACCTCGAAGGACGAGCTTGTTTTTGCCCATGGAGCTTTGAAGGCTCTTGCCTGCGACCTCATGAAGATAGCCAACGATATCCGCTGGCTTGCAAGCGGTCCAAGGTGCGGGCTTGGGGAAATAACCATCCCCGAAAACGAGCCCGGCTCATCAATTATGCCCGGCAAGGTCAACCCCACCCAGTGCGAGGCTGTAACTATGGTTGCCGTTCAGGTGATGGGCAACGATACCGCCGTAGCATTCTCGGCTTCTCAGGGCAACTTTGAGCTGAACGTATTCATGCCGGTCTGCATCTATAACTATTTGCAGTCGGTAAGGCTTCTTGCGGACGTCTGCACGTCGTTTGAAAAAAACTGCGTTCGCGGAATCAAGCCCAACCGCGATAAGATGAACGAAAACCTGAACCGCTCGCTGATGCTTGTAACTGCCCTTACTCCGTATATCGGCTATGAAAACGCCGCCAAGGTGGTTCACAAGGCTCATCTTGAGGATATCACCCTTAAAGAAGCCTGCGTAGAGCTTGGATATCTCACTGAGAGTGAGTTTGACGAGCATTTCCATCCCGAGAAAATGGTATAGCAAACCATCAGGAGGATATATGCCGAAAAAAATTGACAGCAAGTACTTCACCGTCTGCTATGATGAAAAAGACAATAATGTTATAGACAGGATTTTAGCTGTGATAGACACTACCTATGAAAGCATTATCAGCACCTTCAATCTGAAAAAGGATGCCGCCCGCTTTACTATAAACCTATGCCCTGATGTAGCGACTTTCAAAGAGCTGACCGGCAAATCGGATGATGAATATCAGGACTGGATGGTGGGAAATGCGGATTATGTAAAGCGACAGTTGTGTATACTATCTCCAAACGTTGTGCACGACAGATCGTTTGAAGATATGATAAAGGTCTGCAAGCACGAAGTTATCCATATCGCTTTTGACCAACTGGGAGACCCCGAAAAAACCAATATTCTGATTTCCGAGGGCATAGCGGTTGCATTTGCCGAGCAGATTGATATTTCATGGCTTGAGCTTAACAACTATCCTCTGGCTGAAAGATTGTCCGATGAAAACTATTTCTATGAAAATAACGGCTATCTCTACTCCGGCGTCTATGTTTTATACATAATAAAGAAATACGGTGCGGGTGTATTCAAGCGGATATATGCCAATGAAGAGCCTTTGCAAAAATATCTCTATGAAGGCTTTGAAAAGGACGCTATTCAGAGCTTAATGCTTGGATGTAATATAAATTAAAAATAAGGACAGATGAATTATGACAATCAGAGAAGAATCACTAAAAAAGCATTACGAATGGCAAGGAAAAATTGAGGTTGTCTCCCGCGTGAAGGTTGAAAGCCGTGAGGACCTTTCGCTCTGCTACACCCCCGGTGTCGCCGAACCCTGCCTTGCCATCAAAGAGGATATCAACCGCTCCTATGACCTTACCCGGCGTTCAAACCTTGTGGCGGTCATTACCGATGGTACCGCAGTTCTGGGTCTGGGCGATATCGGTCCCGAGGCCGGTATGCCGGTTATGGAGGGCAAATGTGCGTTGTTCAAGGAATTTGCTGATGTTGATGCCTTCCCGATATGCATAAAATCCAAGGACGTTGACGAGCTTGTTCGCACAATCTACCTTATTTCCGGCTCCTTCGGCGGCATTAATCTTGAAGATATCGCCGCGCCGAGGTGCTTCGAGGTGGAAAGAAGACTTAAGGAAATCTGCGATATACCGGTATTTCACGACGACCAGCACGGCACTGCAATAGTAGTGGCCGCCGCTCTCATAAACGCTCTTAAGGTCGTTGGAAAGAAAATCGACGAGGTAAGGGTAGTAATAAACGGCTCCGGCTCGGCTGGAATCGCTATCGGAAGACATCTATTAAACCTCGGCGTAAAGCATCTTACCATGGTTGACCGCTTCGGAATCCTTTCAAGGGATGATAATACCCTCAACGACGCTCATAAAGCTATAGCTATGCTTACCAATCAGGAATGTAAGCGCGGAACTCTGGCTGACGCTATGGCGGGAGCGGACGTATTTATCGGCGTAAGCGCACCCGGAATCGTCTCAAAGGAGATGGTAGCCTCCATGAACTCGGGCGCCATTGTTTTCCCGATGGCGAATCCCACCCCTGAAATCATGCCCGAACTTGCCAAAGAAGCGGGTGCAAGGGTAGTGGGAACCGGCCGCTCCGACTATCCCAATCAGATAAACAACGTTCTTGCTTTCCCCGGAATATTCCGCGGCGCGCTTGACTGCCGCGCTTCCTGCATTAATGAGGAAATGAAGGTTGCAACCTCCTATGCGCTGGCTTCGCTTATACCTGATAGCGAGCTTTCGGAGGAAAATATTATCCCTCCTGCGCTGGATAAGCGGGTAGCTAAAACCGTAGCGGCGGCTGTAATAGAAGCCGCCAAGAAAACAGGAGTTGCAAGAAAATAAGGATGGCTTTTGATGACAAAGGACAATAACATAAGAACAGAGCTGTTTGAATCGATTCCGATACCCAAGGCGGTCATGAACCTTGCAATACCATCGGTTTTAAGCTCTTTGGTAATGGTAATATATAACCTTGCGGATACATATTATGTCGGAATGCTTGATGATCCGATTCAAAACGCTGCCGTAACCCTCGCCGCACCGGTGCTGTTGGCGTTCAATGCTGTTAACAACCTTTTCGGAGTTGGAAGCTCCAGCATGATGAGCAGGGCTTTGGGCAGAAAGGATATAGATACAGTCAAGCGAAGCTCGGCCTTCGGCTTTTACAGCGCGCTTTTCTGCGCACTTATGCTCTCGGTGCTTTATACGGTATTTCAGAATCCGCTTTTAGTAATTCTCGGCTCGGATGCTGAAAATATAACCGCCACAAGGCAATATCTGTTGTGGACGACAAGCTGCGGTGCGGCTCCCGCTATACTAAACGTTGTAATGGCTTACCTTGTCCGGGCTGAGGGGGCATCGCTCCATGCAAGCCTTGGAACAATGAGCGGGTGCTTACTTAACATTATCCTCGACCCGATATTCATCCTTCCGTGGGGACTTAATATGGGCGCCGCCGGAGCGGGACTTGCAACATTTCTATCAAACTGTTTCGCCTGCGGGTATTTCTTCGTACTGCTTGCAGTAAAGAGGGGAAAGACCTATGTCTGTATAAACCCGAAGATGTTCCGCCCAAGCGGGGATATAGTAAAAGGCGTCTGCGGGGTAGGAATCCCTGCTGCCATACAGAACCTTCTGAATGTCACTGGCATGACGGTGCTAAATAACTTTGCCTCGGCTTTCGGCTCGGACGCTGTAGCAGCTGTGGGAATCGCCCAGAAGTTAAATATGATACCTTTCCAGATAGCCTTGGGCTCTTCTCAGGGAATAATGCCGCTTGTAAGCTATAATTACTCTTCCGGCAACCGAAAGAGGATGAAAAATGCTATACTGTTCACATCTGCCATAGCCGTTTCGTTCCTTACTGCCGTGACTGTTGGGTATTACTTCGGAGCGGCTGGTCTTGTAAGGATGTTTATGAAGACTCCTGCGGTAGTTGAATACGGAACACGCTTTTTGCAGGGAATATGCTTAGCTCTTCCGTTTTTGTGCATCGACTTTATCGCAGTGGGCGTTTTTCAGGCGTGCGGTCTGGGAAGGCTTTCACTGGTGTTCGCTATCCTAAGAAAGATAGTTTTGGAAATTCCTGCGCTGAATCTTTTCAACAGAATATCTCCGCTTTACGGCTTGGCATACGCTCAGCCTGCGGCAGAGGTGATACTTGCAATTGCGGCAGTTTTTGTACTTTTAAGGCTTTTAAGATGTCCTACTGAACAAAGAACGCATGGTAATTGATAGCTTTTTTAAGCTTTTCTACAGTTTTTTTATATAATGTTTGACATCCGAAGGCAAATAGTATATAATATGAAACTTGAAGAATGCAATTTGGATTTTTCGGCATAATACTATTGTATAATGTTTATAATAGCTGAGAATCGTGAAGATTTTTTATGACGATCCATTTATGCATAGCAAATCGTAAACCAGATATTTTATTAATGAGGACGGTAACAATTATGAAAAAAATCATCTGCAAGAGAGAATACGACACCGAAACCGCAGAGCTTATCAAAAAAGTAACTGTGGGCGAGTTCGGCGAGCCTGCCGGCTATGAGGAAAGCCTCTATCAGACTCCCAATGGATTATACTTCCTTTATGTAAACGGCGGTGAGGAATCACCCTATACCGGTGAGAATATCAAGTCCGTTTCAAAGGCAAAGGCAGAAGAGTGGCTTAAGAGTCACGAATAATCCTGCACTATTTAGCACGGAATTAGAGCGTGTTCACACAAAACGTGATTCACGTCTTTCGGGTAGATTTTGCCCCATTCTGCGTTAAAAATCCTTGAAATCCGCAAGTATTCCTTGCGGATTTTTGCCTTGAATGGAACAAAATCTGCTCCAAAATCCGCAAATCAGTTTTATGTGAACACGCTCTAAAGACAGCGCTGCACTAAGAAGCCCGATTGGCTCTTGTGCGGCGCTGTTTTTTTATATGGCAGCATAGCCCTATATTTATACTGACGATTACGCTTTATGAAAATTGCACATTTTACATTGAAACAATATGTAATATTTATACTACTATATAATTTTGTTATTAAAAACTTAACATTTTGTTCATTATCAAATGATATAATGATAATAAGAACACTAATTAATAGGCTTATTGACGTCCTAACTGTTAATTTCAAAGAATTCGTGTTTCGGGCGTGTTTTTATTTTTGGGTGTGTTTTTTTCGATTCTGCCTTTTAACTGCATTGGTCAGAGCGGTGTATGCCTTGTGAGATATTGCACTGGAAACTATGCAGATATAAAAATGTAAGCGGGTTTTGATAATGGCTGATAAAGAACTAAAACAAATGAATCGCGGCGAGCTGATAGAAATCATATATCAGTACAGAATCCAGGTGGATGATTTGACAGCTCAGGTACAAAAGTTGACAGACGCTCTCGAAGAGCGTTGTCTGCGAATGGAAAAGTCAGGCTCTATAGCCGAAGCGGCCATTTCGGTAAATAAGGTTTTTGAGGCCGCACAGCAGGCGGCAGAGCAATATCTGTATTCCATAAAATCGGTCAATGAAGAATTGGAGAATAGCTCCCGCAAGGCTGCGGAAGAAATAATAGAAAATGCAAAAAAGGAAGCCGAAAGAATAAAGCAGGAGGCTGAGCAGAAATACAGTCAGATTATTGATAAGGGTAATGCCGAATACTCCGAATTTATCGCAAAAGGTCAGAAGGAGTGCGCGCAAATGCTCGCTCAGACTGAGAAAAAATGTGAGAAAATGCGCAATACCGTTTTACAGCTTATGCTTGCTTCCGACGAAAACATTCCGTCAGCATCCGGGACAGCAGGGGAAAGCGAATGACTATGAAGAAAAAACAATGGCAGTCAAAGCCTTTGCCAACCATGGAGCAGATAGAAGCCGAGCGCAAAAGGCTGGAATATCGTAAGCAGTATAAAAAAGCTCTTTTTGGAACAATATATGCGCTGATAATAGTTGCAGCTGTGGCAGTGCTTATATCGTCACTCATCCTTCCTGTAATGCAGATATCCGGAAGCAGCATGGACCCGACGCTCTGTAATGGGGATATTATAGTGCTTATTAAGACCAAGGACTACAAAACCGGTGATCTGTGCAGCTTCAGCTGGAATAACAGAACTCTTATCAAGCGGATAATAGCTTCTGCCGGTGACTGGATAGAAATAAAAGAAGATGGAACGGTTTTTGTCAACGGCGAAGAGCTGAACGAGCCTTATGTATTGGAGAAAAGCCTTGGCGAGTGTGATATATCCTTTCCTTATCAGGTCCCAGAAAAATCATATTTCGTTATGGGCGATAAAAGAAACGTCAGTATAGATTCCAGAAGTACTGCAATAGGCTGTGTCAACGAAGATCAGATAGTCGGAAAGGTATGGATAAGAATTTATCCGTTCAGTAATATTGGTTCAATACATTAACTCTGCATGGCAAAGTCTGAAGCATGAGCCGGACAGATTTCAGCTTATATGAGAGGCGTGGTTTTGATTATGAAAGACAGTATCAAATTATATCTGTCTGAATTGAAGAGGAATAAAACTCAGCACAGAAAGCTGCTGGGTGTTTTTTGCGTACTTGCGGTCATGGTCGCTGCGGGAGTTTTTTGGAGACTTCGCATTATAGGCATAACAAAAACAGCCGAGCCGACCTGCGGAATTCCTGAGCATATTCATTCCGAAGAATGTATTCTTTCCAAAACTCTTATCTGCGGATTTGAAGATGATACTGTTGATGAACCGTCAGAGCCGAACCGTGAATTGAAGCTTGTATGCTCCTGCCAGCCCCATGTTCACACCCCGGACTGCTTCGATATGTTTGGAAATGTGATATGTGGAAACGCCGATTATATCATCCATCAGCATAATAACTTCTGCTTCGATGAAAATGGTATGCTTATCTGCACTCTGCCGGAGATACTTCCGCACATCCACACCGAAGCCTGCTATGAAGATACATCTTCGTGGTCATGCGGATATGAGGAGGGCGAGGAAACATCTATACATACGCATAATGACGATTGCTATGAAACTCAGTCCTCCCTCATCTGCACTCTTGCGGAGGATGAAACCCATACGCACACTCCTGAGTGCTATACAGAAGAAAGGCTTCTTATCTGCACACTTCCCGAAACCGAAGTTCATATTCATAACGAAAACTGCGCTCAGACCTCCGAAAGAAAGCTAATCTGCGGTTATCAGGAGACAGCTCTGCATACGCACACCCCGGAATGTTATGACGAGATGGGAAATTTGATCTGCGGACAGCTTCAAGTGATTGAACATTTACATACAATTGAATGTATGGCTGAGGCTGCGCAGGAGGAAGCCGCAGAAAACAGCATTCCGGCAGCAGCTGCATTGTTTGCCGACGGTACTATGAATCCTGAATGGAACTGCCTGTACCAGTCTCATGTTCACACCCCGGACTGCTTCGATATGTTTGGAAATGTGATATGCGGAAACGCCGATTATATCATCCATCAGCATAATAACCTCTGCTTCGATGAAAATGGTATGCTTATCTGCACTCTGCCGGAGATACTTCCGCACATCCACACCGAAGCCTGCTATGAAGATACATCTTCGTGGTCATGCGGATATGAGGAGGGCGAGGAAACATCTATACATACGCATAATGACGATTGCTATGAAACTCAGTCCTCCCTCATCTGCACTCTTGCGGAGGATGAAACCCATACGCACACTCCTGAGTGCTATACAGAAGAAAGGCTTCTTATCTGCACACTTCCCGAAACCGAAGTTCATATTCATAACGAAAACTGCGCTCAGACCTCCGAAAGAAAGCTAATCTGCGGTTATCAGGAGACAGCTCTGCATACGCACACCCCGGAATGTTATGACGAGATGGGAAATTTGATCTGCGGACAGCTTCAAGTGATTGAACACTCGCATACAGCTGAATGCCTGTCGCAGTCTGCACCGGGGGATGCTCTGCCGGAAGAAGATGTTTCCACTTTGCCGGACAGCATCCTGAATGATGGACAAGAACCGCACGTCCATACCGATGAGTGCTATGAATATATTTACAAGTGCGGATATGAAGAGCATATCCACGCTATACTGTGCTACGCTGATTACAATGCTGACCTTGAAACCGAGGATGATTGGCAAGGTACTATACCGTCCAATGCGGAATTCGATGGAATGCGCTCGGACTATCTGGTTCAAATAGCGATTTCACAGCTTGACTATGCAGAATCAAAGCGCAACTTTATAATCGATCAGCAGGGAATAAGAAGGGGTTATTCGCGCTACGGCCAATGGTATAATAACCCATATGGACCTTGGAACACCGCCTTTGTTTCCTTCTGTATGCATTATGCCGGAATCTCTGAGGATGAGATACCGCCAGCATCAGGAGCGTTCCAAATGTTAACACAGCTCGATTCGCTCGGACGCTTCGTTCCTCATACATATGAAGACCCGATGGGCGACTACGAGCCCATCCCAGGAGATATCATCTTTATAGATATAAACGGTGACGGTATGCCCGACAGAACCGGTATAGTCTGTGACGTTATCGGTGACCGCATAGAGGTCATAGAGGGTGACGTCGGCGACAATGATTACATTTCAGATGGAAGCTCTGAGCTTTATGAAAGCATCGGAGGTTCCATGGTTTCCCAGCTTGGCCTTTTGTCAGCAGAGGAGATATATGTAGAGAACTATGCCGAACTTGACAGTATGCAAATCGATGCGCTTTTATCAGAGACTTCTGTCTTCGATACTGCCGCAGCGATGCCATCCGAATCCGGCTATATGGCAGACGCAGGCTTTTATTCTGACTATCAAACTGCCGGTACTGCGTTTGATACAGCTTCGGATATTCCTGAAACAGTGGAGGAAGAGGTAGTTTTAGACGGGGATGAGCCGCTCGGCTACGTTTGGGATGATGAAGCTATTCCCACCCACAGCGTTGCAAAGGTGAGCTATGAAAAATCTGACAATGCGATTGTTGGATATGGCATAGTTTCTAATGTGGAAGAGGCGGAGCTGTATACTTCGCTTGGAGGGTATGAGGTTTATGCCGGGGATTATACGGATTTAGATACTTATACAACCGGCGTTGCGATTGTCAACGTTGGTTCCGGATCGGCTTATAAGGCTTTGGTTTTGAAGGATGAATATGTAGAGGCTAATCCATCTGATACGACTGCTTCTTTACCGCCGGCTGATAAGATGTGGAGGATAGATAAGGCTTCTTGGGGAGGTAAATTCCTATTTAAGTTGAATAATGACTTTTTGTGTATTGACAGCGATGGTGATATCAATCAATATATCTTTTCACCAAACATTTATGTAGATATTACTTTATGCCCTAACATTGCGTTTGTAAGCAGTGAAGGTGGTTATAAGTTGGAATTCCATAATGTGCCATCAACTAATCAATATATTGGTATTAATAATGATGTTTTTATCACTACAGATGCAAATAATGCGGCTATATTCAATTTGTATACCAGTGCAGGTGATATAGTTACTAATGTAAGTCATGAAACGTTTGAAAATGGAAATTACTATATCGCAACAACAGACGGCAAAGTATTAACCCCCGACCTTACTGCTGACGGCAAGCTGGAAAGCTTCCCGCTCCGCACGAAAACGACGGCTAAGATTGATAGTGCTGATTTCAATCCCACAGTTGGTTCCGTTTCGGCTTTGATATGGAATTTTGAAGAATTTACCGGTAACAATGATAGCCATGATTTTCGTATAAAGTCTGGAAACAAGTTTATTCCCATACAAGAATTGGCAGTTGACGCCATAGAAAATTTTACGGTTAATAGTTATCAAAGTAAATTTCGTTTTATAAAGCAATCTAATTATGTGCTTATAAATTCGCTTACAGGCAGCAATCCACCGTCAGATTATTATGTTATACTCGGAGATGATGGTGTCTATAGATATGAGAAATTTGACACCCCAGAAGCTGCCGCCGCAGACCCCAGAACCCACTTCCAGCTCTATGTGCCATGCAAACCTGCCGACAATCTGAGCGATTATGCACATTATTATGTGGTTGCTACAAGGAACACAAAAGTTACAGATTTGGATAGCAATAATAAGAATCATGATGATATTACCAATGAACACCTTGTAACTGTAATGCACCTTTATGCAAATCCCGGTGAAAAATTAAGGCTCAGCTTTGAGGATGGCTCATTTAATGCTTCAGATCCGAATAAGCTTGCTAACCTGAGTGCAATAACCAAGGATTCTGCAATCGGTGATATTGATTTTAACGGAGTTAGAAAAGTAGACAATAAATCATACTATGATTACGTTGTTACTGCCAATGAAGTGGGCGAAACTGTTATAATCCTATCATCTAAAAACCAAATATTGGAAGAAGCACAAAATACATATCCCAGTGAAAAAATCGTTCGCATAGAGCTCAAGGTTGGAGGAGATATCAAAGATACATTCCGCAAAGGAAAAATAAACCCATATCATCATCTGGACGTTGAAGTTGAAGCAAACTTTAAAATAAAGATATACAATGAAGACCCTACAGCAAAAGATGACTATATAATGATAGAGCCTACAGATATAGAGGTCGTCGACGTTTATGCAAAGGTTTACAATACAGGTGCACTTGTCGGAAATGTATGGAACAAAGACTATATGAGAAATCCCGGTGCAAATAAATCTGGCAGACCGACATGGAATCCGGGCAACTATGTAAACCCGTGGGAAAAAACAAGAAAATATAACAATGAAAAAGGGCAGTGGGAATTTACTGAGACTGATAATATTTTTTGGGATTCATTTGAATTCGGTATGACGGCGCCCAAAAGAAATGGAACGCAGGCATCTTCGGTTAAGCCTTATGGAGGCTACACCATTGATGATACATACAACGGAAGCACTGTTGACAGCGTTACTATCACCTATAATGAATCGGAAGTACAGCCAAACGGCCAGCTGGAATTCTTAACATACGGCTGGGGCTGGACTCAGTTCTATGACGGCGATACTGCCGAGCTTTACTGCGTTATTAAATATGAATATCAAGGCAAGACTTACAAAGCAAACTACGTTGTCACAAGGCTGATATGTGATACAAACAATGTTTGCCCTTCGGCTTTTGATTATGAAAATGTTATCCACGGCTTCGACATTGACGTAATAATCGATGACATAATCGAGGTTGAATCCAACGAGCTTGTAAAGGTCGACCAGTACGGAAACGGAGTTCCCGGTGCGGAGTTTGATTTCTATCCGGCAGATAAAGATTATGTTGTGACCGGTGGCGCGGTTTCTGCCCTCCATGTCAAAACCGATGAAAACGGCAGATTCCAGTTCACTAAAACGAATATTGACGATGGCGGCAAGGCTCAAACCACCATACTGTCGTTGAGAGAGTTTAAGAATTATTTAAACAGCAACTACTTCGTAATGCGCGAAGCCTCAACGCCGGACGGCTATCGCTCTATTCCGAAAGAAGCCCATCTCTTCTTTGAGGGTTCTGTTAATGACGGCGGTAAGGAGCTGTTTGTACAGTGTGCTAACCCATTTGAAAGCGGAGTTATAGCCAATGCGAGTGCAAATGTTATTGCTCCGGGGATTCTTAAGAAGGCGGGCACAATAGCAGGTGAAACGGAAGGTAATGTCACATATTACGATATTGATGATAATGGAGATTTCCATTTCGAAGGTGACCTTTATGCAGTGGTATTAAAGCGCAACGGTGCAAATCCGGGTATTAAAAGCGTAAATCAGATTACCTTGCAGGAATGGAGCCCTGTTTACGGTGACGACCTTACCGGCTACACGGTTGTAAAGCCTGATATCGCTAAAGGAGAAATCGCTGCTAATATTGTTAAGGACCTTATTAAAAATAACAAAGGCGTTTACAAGTTAGAGCCAAATATAACCGGTCGATTCTGTTCAGCTTCAGTTTCAAACCTTCCCGGTCAGCTGACTAGGTATTATACTTATATGTATAATATGAGAAAGGATCATCAGCTCACTCAGGAAGACCTGAATAATCTTGAATACATAGTTTCGTACTACTTCGTGCCGTATGATGAGAATGGCAATCCGAATGTAGATGGAGCATTCAGAATCAATTCACATGATGTCGATACCGGTAACGAATTCAAGATTCACTGGGCGACTACAATCGAAGCGCCAAACTTCACAAATAACCTCTACTTCCAGAAGACCAACGCCAATGGCGATCTTCTTGATGATGCGTATTTTGCATTGTATAATGCAGTTGAGGTTGATGGAAAAACCTACTTGGTAGGGGCAGATGGCAAATATTATGACCTTCAGCCGCCAACAATATCGAATCAAAGCAGTTATGAAGGCGTTGCGACGATATATAATTCCGGCAAAACTTTATTTGCTCAAAATTGTAAATACATTATTGATTGTACAGCTGATGGAACCGAAGCCAACGGCATGATAGACAAGGATTATATCGGTCAGGTCAGAGTAACTGATAATGCTAACAATACACACTATATAAACCCTGTCCCAAGAACTGACGACACTTCCAAGAGCTTTGTCGGCTATACACACTCTGCTCATACAAGCGTTGACGGAAATACACTTGACTGTATCACAGCCAGCGCTCAAGGCGGAACGGGACACTTTGTAAGGCTTTGCGAGGGCGAATATGTCCTTATGGAAATCAAACCTCCGGCGGGCTATGATATCAATCCTGCTAAGGTAAAGGTTAGGGTAACCGATAAGGGAGTGTTTGCAAATGCCGGCACCAAAGAAGACGGTATTGTAGTTGCTAAGGGCGTTGGTTATCTTGCCGAAACAATGACCTCGTTTGCATCAAGAAGGAATATAAACGAGTCCCTGACATGGATAGCGGTGCATCTGAACATCAATCCGGATGATTCGTATAAAGCCGTTGAAGAAGTTGACGGCTGGACGTTTGCTTCACCTGCTAACGAAACCTATAACGGCAAAACTCACAGGGCATATAAAGCGCTGTACAGGGGAGAGAAAGTTTCTACTTCAACCCGCGACACCGCCATGGTAACCTACCTTGTTTATGACCCAAATACCCGCAACTACACCGACAGCTCCGGATTAATAACCACCAATCGCAAGCTGTTTGAGTACGCTGTCAATCTTGGCGAGAATCCGTCAGAAAATCCGACCGATAAAGACTATGAAAACGGTCAGTTCGAGCGTACATCCATAACCAAGAACGTAAACGGGAATGATATCAAAACCAATGAAACCGGCGAAGGCACCGGAACCCTGCGACTGTACACCGATATCGGCTGGTCATTCCTGTCGGTATTCCAGGATTCTGGATATGCTCTTCAGGAGGGCATCCGCAATCCAACTTCGCTGTATAACGACCTTACCACCAATAATGACCGCCTGCAATACCTGTTCAGCAACGCGACCTATGTTCAGGTAACCGACCCCATATCGGTAGGTTTGACGGTGGTTAAGGAAGGCAAGGACTCCGCCGATCCTGACAATCCAGACAATAACAAGCCCCTGGCGGACGCGCAGTTCAAAATCTACAAAACCGTCGGCGAAGGGGATGATGCCAAGCAGTACTATTACAAGGTTAAGCAAGGCATTGACACATCTAAGCCTTACAGCAGCAATGATGTTGAGTGGACGGAGAACGCAAGCGAAGCAACTGTTCTGACAAGCGCGTTTACGGATGATAAAACGCAAGCCATCTTCCGCGTATACGGTCTGGGAATCGGCAAATATACCCTTATCGAAACGAAGCCGCCGGACGGTTATACTTGCGCATCCCCGCAGACAATCGAAATAAAGGTTGAAAACGGTGTGCTTAAATTCTACCACAACGGTGAAGAATGTACACAGCTTGTTTCGGGCGACTCGTTGTATGATGTCAGCCTGGGCTATTCTGAGATACAGCAGTACTCCATCACAGTGGTGGATGATAACGGCTTGCAGCTCAACATAAGAAAGGTTGAGGCAGAAAAAACAGACCTTCTTGCCGGAGCGGAATTCATCCTATACAAAAAGGTTGTTGATGTTAACGGCATGGAGACTACCTATTACTACAGCCAGACCGGCACTGAAATATCCTGGACTGATGTCGAGGATGACGCCGCTAAGCTTCCCTCGACAGGCGATACTCCCATATCCATCTCCGGAATATCACCCGGAAAGTATTATCTGAGGGAGATTAAGGCTCCGCCAGGATACTATGCTCTCACTTCGGATATTGAAATAACAGTATCTGATGAAAATGTGGTAACTGTAAATAATGGCACAGGTGTTACTTGTGAGCGTGATAATACCTCCACCGAAGGCGTTATCATCTACAATATAACTGTACCCAATACCACTGGCTATGCCCTGCCGGAAACCGGAGGAATGGGCGCAGAGATCTACACATACAGCGGCATAATTTTAATGCTTGCGGCGTTAGCGCTGTTTGTCATTAAAAAACCGCTTGTGTCTGAATGTGTAAGGCGCAGGTGCGAAAGGAGGACGGAAAAATAGCCTCCCAATCGTGGCGTTAAATTGCATAAGCTGCCGCAGGCTTTTGCAATCGAGACTTGGCGGTTCGAATCGGCTTGACCGCCGCCAAATGCGCCCGCACATTCAGAAAATATAAAACTCAATAAAGAAAGGAACAATATTATGAAAATGATGAAAAAAGTTATGGCGCTTATTCTTTCACTGCTCGTTGTTATGAGCATGGCAGTGCCGGTTGTGGGGGCGGATGAAGGAACGCTTACCTTAACCGTAAATAATCCTACAGGCAGTAACGTTTCTATTGTTGGCAAAACGTTCAATGCTTATAAGATTTTTGATGTTACCTTTACAACAAAAACTGAAGGAACTGAGACTAAGCCTGATGCCGTTTCGTATACAATAAGCAGTGAAAGCCCTTGGTTTAATGTTATTACAATTTATATGGATGTAACTGCTGATGCGATAACTGGCGATTATACGTCTGAAGGTAAAGGCATAACTCTTCAAAAAACAAGTGAAGATAAAATATATAACGTTATAACTACTGACAATTTTGATCCAAGAGCTTTTGCTGATGCTCTAGTTAAGGCTAATAATGCTTTGAATGAAGGAAATAAAATTATTTGTACTGCAACTACTACTGGCTTGGCTGATTCATCAACCCCGCCAAAGGAATCGGCAGTATTCTCAAATCTTACAGCAGGCTATTACCTGATTACAAGTGAAGCAAAAGCAACAGACGGCAAAACAGGCAGTGAAAATGTTGTAGCGGCGGCATCTTTACGCAACTTATTCGAAAACAAAGAAATCGATATGAAAATTGGCGCACCCGATATTGACAAGGTTATTGTAAATGCTGATAGCGCTCCCGAAGGAGAGACTGATGGTAAGGGTACAGCAGTAAATGTAGGCGATACCGTTAACTTCAAGCTTACCTCGAATGTTCCTGATACAAACGGATATGAAACCTATAAGTTTATAATCACAGATACATTGTCAAAAGGTTTAACATTGAATACCAGTGACGGAACGTGCCCGTTTACTGTTAAAGTGGGTGAGACCAATGTTGAGCTAACAAAAGCAGATAATGCTGAGGGCGTTGATGGCACAGCAGATAAATATTATGTTGACGGTCAAAGCATAAAAATTGGTATAGCCATGTTGAAAACCGAGAATGGCAAGACTGTGACAAAGTATACTGAGAATTCCGCGATAACAGTAACCTATTCAGCAATCCTTAACAGCACTGCTCTGACAACCGGTGTAGAAGATAACACGGTAAATCTTCAATACTCCAACAATCCATACGAAAATTCCTTGGGTAAGACCACAGATAAAAAAACATACGTTTACGATTTTGAAATTGTAATTGATAAGTATGCAACACCGGCTACTAATCCTGATGATGAAAAAGAAATTTCAAAAGCAAAGAGACTAGAAGTCTTGGAATTTGTTCTCTAAAAGAAATATATATAAACCAAAAAATATAACTACTTTGATGCAACAACCAAAAAGGTAGAATGGGTTGATAACATTGAATCTACTGATGCAAGTGCTAAAGTTGCAACAAAGGTAAGAACAGATGATGAAGGTTCTGCTAAGTTTGCCGGCTTGGATGCAGGTACATATTTCCTTCAGGAAACAAAAGCTCCCACAGGCTATAATCCGCTTACCGAAGATATTGAGGTAAAAATTACTGCGGCATATAATGATGATGGCAAATTGAATACTGGCGAAGGCAGTGGAATAACTGTAACAGCTGTAACTGATGCAAGCGATTCAAACACTACAATTGGTTATCAAATAACATCTAAGGTCGGCAACTCCTCCGGCTCCGAGCTCCCCGAAACCGGTGGTATAGGCACAACCATCTTCTACGTTGTAGGCGGCATTATGATGGTTGTAGCGATCGTTCTTCTGGTAACCAAAAAGAAAATGTCGAAAAAATAATTTTGTCTTCCTTTAATCATGTAAGGGGCGGTTGCTTGCCGCCCCTTACATCATAAAATTCTGTAAACGGAGGGTTAGAAATGCGTAGTCGGTTTTCAAGCATAATACTTGTAATTATGTTTATTATCGGTCTTTGTCTGGTTCTTTACCCCTCTATCGCTGATTATTGGAACCAAAGGGTGCAGTCACGCGCCATCGTAGATTATGAGGCTGCCCTTAAAAATATGTCGAAAGAGGATTATTCCGCTTATTTTGCTGAGGCTGATGATTATAATGCACGTCTTCGCGCAATCAAATTTCCGTTTATGTATTTCGACCAGGTTGAGGGGTATAACGACATTTTGAACGTTTCGGGAACAGGAATTATCGGTTATCTCGATATCGAAAAAATCGGAGTTCAGCTGCCTATATATCACGGAACGTCAAAATCCGTTCTTAACAGTGCCTCTGGACATTTAGAGGGTTCAAGTCTTCCCTGCGGCGGAGAATCGACCCATTCTGCAATTTCCGCACACCGCGGTCTGCCGTCGGCAAAGCTTTTTACGGATTTGGATAAGCTTGAAATCGGAGATACCTTTGTAATAACCGTTCTCGACCGCGTTCTTACCTATGAGGTTGATCAGGTACTGCGTGTGCTTCCCAACGAGGTTGACAGCCTTTATGTTACCCCGGGGGAGGATCACTGCACCCTTATCACCTGCACACCGTATGGAATCAATACGCACAGACTTCTGGTCCGCGGCACGCGCATAGAAACCGTAACCGAAAAGCCGCCGATATACGTCTCAAATGAGGCATACCGCATCGACCCGATAATTGTCACTCCGGCAGTAGCGCTTCCTATGCTTGTTATCCTGCTTATATTCCTGCTGATAAAGTACCGCGATAAGCCGGAGGATAATAAAACAGAATCCGACACTGGTAAAAATTAACCGGCGGGCATTTATACTTATTTTTCGTTAAAATGTGTCTGTACAATTGCTGCAAAATCCATCGTATAGCGGTTTGCAGCAATCGTATAGTTACATTTTACAAGAAATTAGTATTGTGCCTTGCCGGTTAATAATTTTGGTAAATATGCTCCTTAAAAATCCATCATAAGAGCGTTTTATCTTTTTGCCCAAAAACATCATCGAATAATTAGAAACTTTGTGGGGAATTTGGGCACAATTGTTAGATTATCTGATTGACAAATATGTTCGGCTGTGATATACTTTTCGTATAATTATGTATAAGCGTTATTGTGCCCTCTATATGTAGGGCTCGAGCTTTTGAATTGGCTCTGCTTTGATGATAATTTTTTTGTAAAGGATAATATTGTATGGGAAAGTATTTTGGTACAGATGGTTTCCGCGGTGAAGCCAACGAAAACCTTACGGCTTTGCACGCTTATAAGGTTGGTAGATTTTTAGGATGGTACTATGGTGAGCTTAAAAGAAGGGCAGGGGATGAAACACCCGCAAAAATAGTCATCGGCAAGGATACCCGCCTTTCAAGCTATATGTTCGAGTATTCACTTGTAGGTGGATTGACCGCGTCCGGCGCTCAGCCGTATCTTCTGCACGTAACCACCACCCCATCGGTTGCATATGTCGTAAAGACGGATGATTTCGATTGCGGCATCATGATTTCCGCCAGTCATAACCCCTATTGGGATAACGGAATCAAGCTTATAAACTCCAAGGGCGAAAAGATGGAGGAGGAAACCATAGCTTTGGTTGAGGATTATCTTGACGGCAAGCTTGAAGTTTTCGGCGAAAAATATGAGGATGTCCCCTATGCAAAGAAGGAAAAAATAGGCTCAACTGTCGATTATGTCGCCGGAAGAAACCGCTATATGGGATATCTGATATCTTTAGGTCTGTTCTCTTTCCGCGGAATGAAGGTCGGTCTTGACTGCGCCAACGGAAGCGCGTGGAGCATAGCAAAGTCCGTGTTTGATGCTTTGGGTGCCGATACATATGTAATAAACGCTGAGCCTAACGGCACAAATATCAACAACAACGCCGGCTCCACTCATATTGAGGGATTGCAGAAGCTGGTAGTAGAAAAGGGTCTGGACGTAGGCTTTGCCTATGATGGCGACGCAGACAGATGCCTCTGCGTTGACGATAAGGGCAATGTAGTCACCGGTGACCATATCCTCTATGTTTACGGAAGATATATGAAGGAGCGCGGAAAGCTTCTTAATAATACAATAGTGACAACTGTTATGTCCAACTTCGGTCTGTATAAGGCTTTGGATGAGCTCGGTATCGGCTATGTAAAAACCGCTGTCGGCGATAAATATGTCTATGAATATATGACCAAAAACGGCTGCCGCATAGGCGGTGAGCAGTCGGGTCATATCATCTTCTCGAAATATGCCTCCACCGGTGACGGTATTTTGACCAGCCTGAAAATCATGCAGGTGCTGATGGACAGAAAGAAAAAGCTGAGCGAGCTTTGCGAGCCGCTGAAGATTTACCCTCAGGTGCTCGTAAACGTAAAGGTAAAGGATAAGCTCGCCGCCAGAAGTGACGAGGATGTCCAGCACGAGGTTGAAGCAGTTGCAGCGGAGCTTGGCGAAAGCGGAAGAATCTTGGTAAGGGAATCCGGAACAGAACCGCTGGTAAGAGTAATGGTAGAAGCCGAAACCGAAGATATCTGCCAGAAGTACTGCGATAGGGTAGTGGATGTTCTGAAAAAGAACGGTCACGCCGTTTGACGCTTAATTTGTTGCGAAATTAATCTTTATCTGAAAGGATAGATATAATATATGTGCGGAATAGTTGGATTTACCGGCAAGAATCAGGCGGCGCAGGTGCTTTTGGAGGGTCTTTCAAAGCTTGAATACCGCGGCTATGATTCAGCAGGTATCGCTGTAAGAGACGGCGATAATGAAACCGAAATCGTAAAGGCGAAGGGCAGACTCAAGTCTCTTGCTGAGAAGACCGACGATGGCAGAGCCGTCCCCGGAAGCTGCGGAATAGGTCATACCCGCTGGGCGACCCATGGTGAGCCTTCCGAAACAAACGCCCACCCCCACCACAGTGATGATTATAATGTTATCGCGGTTCACAATGGTATCATTGAAAACTATAAAGAGATAAAGGAAAAGCTGACTAAAAACGGCTATACATTCTATTCTCAGACCGATACCGAAGCCGCCGTCAAGCTTGTAGATTATTATTCAAAGAAATACAGCGCAGGTCCTATTGACGCCCTTTCAAGAGCAATGCTAAGGATAAGGGGCTCATATGCGCTTGTCGTAATGTTCAAGGACTATCCCGGCGAGATATATGTAGCCCGCAAGGACAGCCCGATGATTTTAGGAATAGAGGACGGCGAAAGCTATATCGCGTCTGACGTTCCGGCAATACTTAAGTATACAAGAAACGTCTACTATATAGGCAATCTTGAAATGGCAAGAGTAGCTCCCGGTGATATAACGTTTTATAATATCGACGGCGAGGTTATCCAAAAGGAAATAACCGAAATCAAGTGGGATGCCGAAGCTGCCGAAAAGGGCGGCTATGAGCATTTCATGATGAAGGAGATCCACGAGCAGCCCAAGGCGGTCAAGGATACAATAAGCTCTGTAGTTAAGGACGGCAAAATTGATTTTGAACCTGTCGGAATTACCGAAGAAGAAATCAAGAGGATTGAAAGAATCCACTTTGTAGCTTGCGGCTCAGCATATCACGTCGGTGTGTGCGCTCAGTATGTAATAGAGGATTTGGCAAGAATCCCTGTAAGAGTAGAGCTTGCCTCGGAATTCAGGTATAGAAAGCCTATACTTGAAAAGAATGATTTGGTGGTTATAATAAGCCAGTCTGGCGAAACCGCAGACAGCCTTGCCGCCCTGCGTGAAGCTAAGGCTATGGGAATAAGGACGCTTGCAATCGTAAACGTTGTAGGAAGCTCGATAGCGAGAGAGGCGGATATGGTGTTCTATACTCTTGCCGGTCCTGAGATCGCCGTCGCTACAACAAAGGCGTACAGCGCACAGCTTGTCGCGTCCTATCTTCTGGCGATAGAGTTCGGAAGAGTAAGAGGAAAGCTTTCTTCCGATGAATATACTAAGATGTTGGCTGAGCTTATGTCCATCCCGGAAAAAATCGAAAAGATTTTGGAGGATAAGGAAAGATTACAGCAGTTTGCCGCAAACTATGCATCGGCGCAGGATATCTTCTTTATTGGCAGAGGAATCGACTACGCCATTAGCCTTGAGGGCAGCCTTAAGCTCAAAGAGATAAGCTATATCCATAGCGAAGCTTATGCTGCCGGCGAGCTTAAGCACGGCACCATCAGCCTGATTGAGGATGGCACGCTGGTAATTTCTGTCCTTACTCAGAGTGAGCTTTATGAAAAGATGATAAGCAATATGGTTGAGGTAAAGAGCAGGGGAGCCTATATTATGGGTCTTACCGCCTACGGCAACTATACCATTGAAGACACTTCCGACTTTACAGTTTATATTCCAAAGACAGATGAGCATTTTGCCGCAAGCTTGGCGGTCGTTCCGCTTCAGCTTTTAGGCTACTATGTAAGCGTTGCAAAGGGACTGGATGTTGATAAGCCCAGAAACCTTGCAAAAAGCGTGACTGTCGAGTAAAATACTGATTTCCTGTAAAAGTGTATAGAGGCTGATTAGACAGCCTGCATAAAAGTCGCCATATCGTGGATTTTGCATTGACTTAGTGAGCGTGTATGGTAACGATCATTTATAGTCTGAATACTTTTTAACAGGAAATAAGTAAAAGACATACTTCTAAATTAATAACTGGAAGGTTCGAGTAAACAAGATGAAAAAAATCGAGAATTGGAAAATAATAAGTCTGTTCATAATTCTTTATGACGCTCTGTCTGCGGTTTTTGCCTATGGTATCGGTCTTTGGATAAGATTCGATTTCAACTACAGCGGAATACCTGATGAACTGCTGTCATCTTTTCTGCATTTCATTCCTATATATATTGCAGTAGTAATAGTAATAAATATCCTTTTCCATCTGTACCGCTGTATCTGGCAGTTTGTAAGCTTCGATGAGCTTATAAGAATCCTTGAAGCGTGGCTTATAGAAAGCATGATCCATGCCATATGTATAACTGTTTTCTTCCGCAGGATGCCGATATCTTACTACCTTATAGGTGCTGTGGTTCAGGCTATACTTATGATTGGCGTAAGATTTGCCTATAGATTTTATCTTAAATTTGCTGAAAACAGGAAGTCGCTTTCAAATGGTGGAAATAAGAAAAACGTTATGATTATCGGTGCGGGCGAATCCGGACAGACTATCCTGCGTGATATAAAGCGCCGGTACGAGGATAATCTGCGTGTTTCCTGCTTTATAGATGATGATAAGAATAAATGGCAGCGCCTTGTCGAGGGGGTTCCTGTTGTCGGCGGCAGGGATGATATAATGCAATCCGTCGAAAAGTATTCTATCAGCCAGATACTCTTGGCGATTCCATCTGCAACCGCTGAGGAGAAACGTGACCTTATTAATATCTGCAATGAGACCACCTGTGAGGTTAAGATACTTCCCGGAATATATCAGCTCGTTAAGGACGAGGTAACTATCGCCAACATGAAAGATGTTGCCATCGAGGATCTTTTGGGCAGAAACCCCATAAAGGTAGATATGGCAGCCTGCTTCGAATTCATAAACGGCAAAACTATACTTGTTACCGGCGGAGGCGGATCCATCGGCTCTGAGCTTTGCCGTCAGATAGCGGCTCACAGCCCGAAACAGCTTGTTATTTTTGATATCTACGAAAATAACGCTTATGCAATAGAGCAGGAGCTTAAAGCTCAGTATCCTAATCTTAATTTAGCTGTTCTTATAGGCTCCGTCAGGGATTCCAGAAGAATAAATATGGTGTTTAAGACTTACCGGCCGGAGGTTGTATATCACGCCGCCGCACATAAGCACGTTCCGCTGATGGAAACCAGCCCTAATGAGGCTATCAAAAACAACGTTATAGGAACCTATAAAACCGCATATGCCGCCCTTGCTTACGGCTGTAAACGTTTCGTTCTTATAAGCACTGATAAGGCGGTAAATCCTACAAATATCATGGGTGCCTCCAAGCGCCTGTGTGAAATGGTCATTCAGACGATGGATGCTATTTCAAAATCCGGTGCGTTCGATAAGCTCCCACTGGTTCATGCTCATAGAGAAACCGGGTACGCTGAGATGCAGGAAGTATCCGACAATCTTCCTGAAGCTGCTGAAATCGACAGAAACGGTCATGACAAGCCAAGGACGGAATTTGTTGCAGTCCGCTTCGGCAACGTTTTAGGCTCGAACGGCTCAGTCATCCCTCTGTTTAAAAAGCAGATAGAAAACGGCGGACCGGTAACAGTAACCCATCCCGAAATCATAAGATATTTCATGACGATACCGGAAGCTGTAAGCCTTGTATTACAGGCGGGAGTGAACGCCCACGGCGGCGAAATATTCGTTCTGGATATGGGCGCGCCTGTCAAGATAGATACTCTTGCAAGAAACCTTATAAAGCTTTCAGGCTTCAAGCCGGATGTTGATATTAAGATCGTATATACCGGTCTCCGTGAAGGTGAAAAGCTTTACGAAGAGAAGCTTATGGCGGAGGAGGGTCTTCAGAAGACCGAAAATGACCTTATCCATATAGCCCACCCGATAAAGCTTGATACCGACAGCTTCCTTACATCCCTGACCGAGCTTGCAAACGCAAGCTACGACAACAGCGACAATATTGTCGAAATCGTAGAAGGCATTGTTCCCACCTTCCATCCGGTAGGAAAGCATGGTCAGAGCGATAAGGCAATAAACAGCAAACAGTATAAGAAGGTCGCCGCAGGAATCGTATAATTATTACTGATTTTCGTCTGAAATGATTCCAAAAATCAGGCACAAAACCGCTATATTATGGGATTTTGCACCTGATTTTTGCGGCATTTCAAGACGAAAATAATTACAAAAGTCCGGTTAGCCGCTGGACTTTTGTACGTTACTCTTATTGACAAACTGCCGAAAGTGTGATATCATACAATCAATTGAATAAGACAGTTCGGAACCATCCTGTCTATTACTAATTTCAGTCTAAAGCGAAAGCAAAAAAATGGGCACAAAATCGCTGTACGGTGGATTTTGTGCCCAGTTTTTGTGCGCTTTTTGACTGAAATAAGTAAAAACAAAACTATGGAAGGTGGCGCTTTGGGCGCACATATCGATATCGGAATCAGTATGTGCACTTAACGCCTGTTTTATTGTGTTCCGAGCTGATAAGTGAGGAACGATTGTTATTATGAAAGAAAGAATAAAATCTGAGATAAAAGAATTCCGTCTGCTGATGAAGAGCGTGCCCACAGTTTTGGTAACACTGTTTATCATCTCGGTGTTTTCAATGAATCTGCTGGCAAATAAAAGCCTCAACCTTAACATAAGCTGGCTCGCGCTGGACTGCGGAATAATAGTATCCTGGTTTGCATTCCTTGCCATGGATATGATAACCGCTCGCTTCGGCCCTAAGGCGGCTACTGAGATATCATTGCTTGCAATAGTAATAAATCTGTGCTTCTGCTTCGTTTTCTTTGTGGGAAGCATCATCCCCGGAACGTGGGGAGAATCCTACGTAGAAGGAAGTGAGGGCGCAATAAACTCTGCGCTTGATAATACCTTCGGCGGAACATGGTATGTCCTTGCCGGAAGCACACTCGCATTTTTGATATCTGCTGTAGTAAATAACTTCATCAACTATGCAATAGGCAGGGCATTCAGAAAGAATCCCGACGGCGCCGCGGCGTATTTTCTTAGGACATACATATCCACAGCCCTCGGGCAGTTTACGGATAACCTTGTCTTTGCGCTTGCCGTAAGCCACATCTTTTTTGGATGGAGCCTGCTGCAGTGCGTTACCTGCGCGCTGACTGGAATGCTTGCTGAGCTTGCCTGCGAGGTCGTTTTCTCATTCTTTGGATACAGGATATGCTGCCGCTGGAAGCAAAAGGGAGTAGGCGAGGAATACATAAAATTTATGGAGGCAAAAGCCGGATGAAAGTTTTGATAACCGGAACAAGCCGCGGAATTGGCTTGGCAATAACAGAAAAATTCATAGCCTGCGGTCACGAGGTGATAGGGATAGATGTCCTTGACTCCTCAATAAGCAATTCAAATTACCGCCATTTCAAGGCGGATATATATTCGGACGAGCTGCCGGATATCACGCCCTGCGATATCCTTATCAACAATGCCGGTGTTCAGGATTCCGGACGGGATATCGACGTCAATCTTAAAGGCACCATCCGTGTCACCGAAAAATACGCATTTCACAGCGGCATAAAAAGCGTGCTGTTCATAGCATCCGCCAGCGGTCAGACCGGCTCGGAATTCCCGGAATACGCCGCCAGCAAGGGTGGGATGATAGCCTATATGAAAAACGTCGCGCTTCGGATAGCGCAGTACGGCGCAACCTCCAACAGCCTTTCGCCGGGAGGGGTGCTCACCTCACTCAACGACAGAGTTATAACCGACCCCGTCCTCTGGCAGAAGATAATGGATGAGACCCTGCTTCCAAAATGGGCGGAGCCGGAGGAGATAGCCGAGTGGGCGTACTTCATGACGGTAGTCAACAAGTCGATGACCGCTCAGGATATCCTTGTAGACAACGGTGAAGCGGCAAAGGCTAATTTTGTTTGGTAAGTTACTTTTAACGGTTGATTCATATTACAATAGTAATCGGCGCGGAAGCCATGTTCAGGCTCCCGCGCCGGTTGCATTATGATATGCCAAATTAATTCTTGTTGAATTCGCTGAGCAGAAGCCCCTCGTTTTTCTCCAAAGCCCAGCGGATATTCCACTCGCTGGTGAAAAGAAGCAAATAGTTGCCCTTGAAGTCCTGAACTATCTTGGTGTCAGAGCTTAAGTTCAACTTTTTGGGGTCGATACCCTCGTTGTCTATCCAGCGGATATACTGGTAGGGAAGACCCTCGTTGATTATTTCTACGTTGTATTCAGTGGACATTCTGTGCTCAAAAACGTCAAACTGGAGCATACCTACAACTCCGACGATGACTTCTTCCATACCGGAATCAGGCTCTCGGAATATCTGAATCGCACCCTCCTGAGCTATCTGAGTTGCGCCCTTGACGAACTGCTTGCGCTTCATAGTGTCCTTGTGGCGGATTCTTGCAAAGTGCTCCGGCGCGAAGGTTGGTATGCCCTCAAACTTGAACTCATGCCCCGGGGTGCATATAGTGTCCCCAATCGAGAAGATGCCCGGGTCGAACACGCCTATAATGTCGCCGGCGTATGCCTCGTTGATGATTTCGCGCTCCTGAGCCATAATCTGCTGAGGCTGGGAAAGACGCATTTTCTTGTTTCCACCCTGAACGTGGCTTACCTCCATGTCCCTTGTGAACTTGCCCGAGCATACGCGCATAAAGGTCAGCCTGTCGCGGTGAGCCTTGTTCATGTTCGCCTGAATCTTGAATACAAACGCCGAGAAGACATCCTCTGTCGGTTCGATGATACCCTTGTCCGATACTCTCGGAAGCGGCGGGGAAGTCATCTTCAAAAATCCTTCCAGGAAAGGTTCAACACCGAAGTTATTAAGAGCAGAGCCGAAGAATACGGGGCTTAATTCGCCCTTTGCAACACGCTCAAGGTCAAGCTCATCGCTTGCGCCGTCCAAAAGCTCTATATCCTCCGAAAGCTGACGGTGGTTGGCTTCACCTATCAAAGAATCAAGGCAGGGGTCGCCCGGTTCGGCTTCAACCGATTCAACCTCGCGCTGACCTCCGTTGGCGGTGTAGGATATTACCTTGCGTGAATTCCGGTCGTAAACGCCCTTGAAATCAACACCGTTGCCTATGGGCCAGTTCATCGGGCAGGTGGCTATTCCAAGCTCATCTTCAATCTGCGTGAGCAAATCAAACGGATTGCGTGAATCGCGGTCGAGCTTGTTGATGAATGTGAATATAGGTATATGCCGCATGACGCATACCTTAAAAAGCTTTCTTGTCTGATTCTCAACGCCCTTGGCTGCATCTATAACCATTACTGCTGAATCTACCGCCATAAGGGTGCGGTAGGTGTCCTCGGAAAAGTCCTGGTGTCCGGGAGTGTCAAGAATGTTTATACAGCAGCCCTCGTATTCAAACTGCATGACCGAGCTGGTAACTGAAATACCTCTTTGCTTTTCGATTTCCATCCAGTCGGAAACTGCGTGCCTGTCGGTCTTCTTTCCCTTTACCGAGCCGGCAAGGGTTATAGCTCCGCCGTATAAAAGGAGCTTTTCGGTAAGTGTAGTCTTACCCGCGTCGGGGTGGGAGATTATCGCAAAGGTTCTTCTGCGGTTTATCTCTTCTATCATTTTATTGTCCGGCAAAATAATTCCTCCTGTAAATAAGTTATATTATGAGGTGATTGAGTAAGTTGCGCCGTTCATATCAAATTGGTCCTGTCAAAGTAATTCCCCTTTAGCTTTTAGAATAAACGCCATATATTATATCACATTTTTTGCCGATTGACAATAGCTTTTACGCTGTTTTTCGCGATATTGCCGACTAATACGCGATTTCCAGCCGAGCTTCAATCTGATTCAAGCCTTCACAACCACTCGTTGTAAAATCCGCCCAAAGGTAAACTTTGCGGTTCTTGAAATCCCGCTGAAAATTCGTTATAATTAAAGCCAAGATAAGCGCTTATCAATCTGAATAAAGGTGGATTGAATCATGGAAATCAGCTTAAAGGACAAACTGCGCACACTGCGCCAACAGAAAAACGTCACTCAGGAGGCGCTTGCAAACCATCTCGGAATTACTCCGCAGTCGGTGGGAAAGTGGGAACGCGGTGAAGGCTTTCCCGATATAACCCTCCTGCCCAAAATTGCGTTCTATTTTGATATTACCGTCGATGAACTGCTCGGCGTCGAACAGGCGAGGGTGGAGGAAGAAATAGCCGAGTATCAGCGCCGGAGCAATATTTACTGCCATAACGGCGAAAACCAAAAGAATCTTGAATTGTGGGAAAAGGCGTACTCGGAATATCCGAACGACTGTCGGGTTATAGAGGGCTTGATGTCTGCCATCAACGGCGATGCCGTATACCCCTGCCCGAAAGACGATGCCGAGCGAAAAATCGCGCTTGCGCAGGAGCTTTTGGAGAAAACAACCGATTCCGAACAAAGGGAAAGCGCAATACAGACCCTTTGCTATACCTACGATAGCATAGACAAGGAAAAAGCACTGCATTACGCCGATATGTTTGGTAGCTTCTATGCTACGAAGGAGTATTTCAGGGCGCATATTCTTGATGGCGAGGAAGGCGTTGAGGCGTGCCAAAGATATATCAAGATGTTGATATTACAGGCCTCGTTGACGGCTATGGGCATGACGGTTAAGGTGGATTTCTCTCACGAAGAAATCATTGAAGCGTTTCGGTTTGCAATCGACATACTCAAACGGCTGTATTCGGACGGTAATATCGGACACGATGCGAATATGGTATCATATTATTATCGATGTATTGCTACTGAATACGCAGAAATGAAGGATGCCGAGAGCACCTTGAAGGCTCTTGAAGACAGCACAAAATATGCGGTTATCAGAGCAAACCTAAAGGATATGGACTATACCGCGCCGATGGTGAACCGCTTGAAGTATAAAGAATCAAACACCTCAAAGAATTTCGTCGGAAATACCTGCAATTTAAGACTTAAGGATTTCAATGATTGCAGATTCGATTTCGTAAGGGATGATGAAGCTTTCAAGAAAATCATTGCAGAGCTTGAAAAGAACGCTGAATAGACTATATAATCATCCTCCAGCGGAGAAGTCTGCCGGAGGATGAAGTGCTTGTTATTATACTTATTCTACGTTAAAAAGTGTCTATAAAATCGCTGCAAAATCCCATCGTATAGCGGTTTTGTGGCGATTTTACAGCAACACTTTTACGTAGAATTAGTATTATACATCAAATATCATCCAACTATTTCGCGTTTTTTCTTCTCGATAAATGCCGATTCGCCAAATGTTATCTTCAAAACTGTTATATGTGTGTCCGCGATACTACTATGATATCCGATTATTCATTCTGATTAAAAAGTTCAGGGACGGTCATCGTTTTGACCTGTTCCATTCCAAATGCTCGATTGCCTACTATTTTCTCAAGTCTGTATTCAATCTCTAACTCATCCTCGACGATTCTTATCTCATCATTAGCATTTATGATGCTTACGCCATCGAAGACGGATATTGATATATCAGCATATTCGCTCTTTTTTCTTTTAGCGATAAACAGCTGTCCGTCGGCGCTGACGAATTGTGCAGAATCGGGCGAAGCCGTTATTATGATTCCGAATACTGAAACAGTGACTTCGTTATCTCCTGAAAGAATTATTGGATTGATTGCCCCGTCAGAGCGCAGTTTTCTGATGACGGCAGCTTGGCTTTCATAGTCGCTTAGGATTATTGCGAATTCAACGTCGGCAGTATTGCCATCCAATCCATCAAGATATCTGTCTGCAAAGCTTTCATCAGAGAAAACGAGGACTGAGGATTCTCCCTTTGAAACGGTGCAGACAAACTCCCCGTTTTGGGTTTCAACATTAAGGTAAACCTGCCGCCTGTCGAGATTTGCCGCACATAACATTATCAGAACAGCCAATAGATATGCAAAAGCCGCAGCCTTTGATGTTTTCTTAATGCTTCCGGTGAACAAATATATAAGGGATACAGCTGTACCGAGCACAATTACAATAATTGTTATCCATCCGGCTGTAAAGCCTGCTTTTACGGATATCCACGAGAAGCGCAGAGAGCTTATTATCTCACTTGCACTTAAAGCTATTGATGTCAGCTTTGAAGCAAGTATCACCAGAAATTCAAGAAATGCAGGACAGCCGAACAGCGCGAATATCATTGAAAGACAGAGGGCAGCTGAGCACAGTGGAACAAGCAGAAAGTTTGTGGCAACAGACACCAGCGATATCTCCCCGAAGAAGGATATTGTTGCGGGGAGAGTACATACCGCCGCGCAGGCAGATACCATCAGCCCCTGAAGAATTCTACTTTTTATACGAAAACTGTCAATGACTGCGCTTGCAGCTGTCCCCGCGCCGAACACACCTGTTACCGAAAGTATAAAGGAAGGGCTGGCAATTATGTAAGGGTTGGCTATCGACATCACAACTATGCAAAGCGCTATAGATTCCTTGCCGGAATACTCCTGCAGAATCAAATCGGAAAACAAAAGAACGCTCATCATTATAAGCGCCCTTATTGAAGATATTTTTGCACCCGAAAAAATGATAAATAGCAGCATTACCGCCTCACTTGCAATGAAAGACACAGATTTGCCGAATCTTCTCAGAACAAGCGCAGTAAAGCCTGCAATAACAGAGACGTGAAGACCAGAAACCGCAAGGATATGTCCTATTCCGGCTCTGGTCATTGCAGTTCTTGTGTCTTTTGAGATAAGCGTGGTGTCCCCGCAGAGCATGGCGCAAAGAATTCCGCCGTACTTCTTCCCGCAAGCAGCGGCTATCCTTTTGGAAACTCTGCGGCTGTATATACGTAAGGATGCTATAGCGGCGGTGACGCCTTTGGCAGCCTCTATTTTTCTGATATACACGTTGTCAAGATTTACAAATCTGCGGTCTGGGTAACTGTAAAGGATATCCTCAGAATCGGTTATTACGTGAATAACTGCATTCAGCGTCACCCTCGAGCCGTACTCTATGGGTTCAGAGCTGTAAAAGCTCACACGGCAGCGCACATCGTTGATTTTTCCTGAGATGGTTATGCGGCAATAGCCCTCGCCGCGCAGGTCAGTTACTGTTCCTGTCAGTTCGATTTGCTCTCCTGAAAGCTTTTTTAGTGCTTCAACGTGGGTGTTGGTGTAATAGACATTATACATCCCGGCGAATGCCGAAGATATAAAAACAACCGACGCCATAAGAGCCTCAGCATGAGCTTTTGACTTTGTAAACGAAAGCAGAAGCGCAGCGATTCCAAGGCAGGCGGCGACGGCAATAAAGATTATTTTATGCTTTGGCAGAGCGTAAAAGCAGAAGAGAAGACCGGTTACAATTCCTAAAGTGATAAGTGCCAAGGAATGTTTCATAGCCCCCAACTCCCTGCTTTACTTTAATACGTTATTATGATACCATACTTTTCAACGTTTTTCAATAGGTTTTGGAGATTTTCGTCATTTTATTTATCAGATGTTTGCAGCACTTATTAATTGATGTTACAAACATGAAAAGCAATGAAACCAAAAGTGCAGGGATTGAAGTATCGGACATCATGATTCGGCAGGTTCAAAAGGCACTTTCGGATTTTGAGCGGACAAGCATGATAGATGCGGCAATCCTGGAATTTTCTTTGAATCCAAAGGCGTGCTGAAAATAGGGGTGTTAGTACAAAACATTTGCCGGGTGGAGACTGCTAAATGCGAAGCTGTTCGGTTCAACGCCTGCATTTGTTTCTCTTTTATCCTTTGTTGTGGTTCAAATGTATGTGTTCTTTCCATCCTCGCATCTGCAGTGGGTATGCGCCGGCTATACGCACCAACTAAATAAGCCGCACCTTACGGTACGGCTTATTTAGTTGGTGCGGGTGTTCATAACGGATTTGATTGAAAAGTATTGAAATACCGGCAGAAGCACACATATTTTTCATTCGCACATTTGAGTATTTCAAGGTTTCTTCGTAAAATAAAATTACAGAAACGAGGAAACAAGATTATGTCAAAATTTATTGAAGAATTCTATTACGGTAACATCGATCCCCAAGCAAGAAGCACAAAGCAGAATAAGACCGTTCAAAAACAGATGGAAGTACTAATGCTCAATGAGGAGTACCTAACAGAAGTACTCACAGGCGAAAGCAAAAAGAAGTTTCTTGATTTTGTCAATGCTTGGAGCATTGTCAACGGAGAATCGAATCTTGACAGTTTTATTATGGGATTTCGATTGGGAGCCAATTTTACATACGATACATTCGTATCTACTGACACGCCGTTTAAAGATTTTTTGAAAGAGTGAAAGATATGTCAAAAAAGTATTACATAGCTCTTGATGATTACGAGCGAGGAACGATTATCAATTGCCTTAATGAAAAGCGCAACAAACTTATTGCAGACGGAAAATACACCGATGCAGTTGATGAAGTGCTCTTCAAGATTATTAACGTAAAGCAAAAGAAATTCAAAGTGATCTACAAGGAGGCTTAACTATGGAACAGCGTATTTACAACAAACAGAACGGTATCAGTTATACTTTGCAAGGTGACTATTACTTGCCTGACCTAAAACTCCCCGATGAAGAAAACAAGCCTATCGGGCTGTGGGGACAGCGACACGCCAGACATTTGAAACAGAATCATAAGGTTTTGTATATGAATTTTCTGACAAGCGGCAAGTTATACAGTTACCTTGCTGATATTGACAAAGAGGCGGAAGAAATGTTTTCGCGGCTGGTAAAACAGATGGAAAAGCGTGAGAATGTGACTGAACAACTCAAGGCAGATAATCAAATGGAGTGGGTCGCTCGGATGAACAACATTCGTAGCAGAGCGATGGAAATAATAAACACGAATTTGATTTATATTTAGCATACAAAAAGCGGGCAAAGTTCAATGCATTGCCCGCTTTTCTAAATGATAAAGTAATTACTTTTATTTGTATAAACCACTTGACAAATATAATGACTTTATAGTATACTGTATTCGTACCATTATCACAAGGAGGCGTAGCTGGTTGTCAAGAAAAAAGAATATAATACCTGATTACGAATCGGTTACCCCTTTCCTAAAAGGTCAAGCATCTAAGATTTTTAAGGAAGTAGCCGACAATGACAAGGTGCTAATAATCCAAAAACAAAACAAGCCACAAAATGTAGTTATTTCTTATGAGCGTTATTTAGAATTAAAGAAGAATGGAGCGGACATATGATGAGAATAAATGATATTTTTAAGAACACATCTTACGATGATACCCTGTTTTCGGAGGATACAATTGTAGCGGTAGAATCTGCTATCTTTATGAAGTTGGTAAAAGGTGTGGAAACTCCATATATTAAATGCCTTGTACGTGAAAAAGAAATCAAGCTTACACCGGAAGAAGCGGTACGCCAGTTGTATATTTACAAGCTGATTCACGAATATGGTTATCCGACAGACCGTATTCAACTTGAAACCCCTATTCATTTTGGCCGTGAAGTTAAGCGAGCCGATATAACAATTATGGATAAGGATCGCCCGACTGTTCCCTATATCATTGTCGAACTGAAAAAGCCTAAGCTCACTGAAGGAAAAGAACAATTAAAATCTTATTGTAATGCTACAGGTGCGCCTATAGGCGTATGGACAAATGGTGAGCAGGTTTCTTGCTATAATCGTAAAGATCCTAATTTCTTTGAAATGATTAGTGATATTCCGAAAGCTGCGCAAAAACTCTCGGATATTTTAAGCGAAAGATATACCTATGATGATCTGAGATCTCGTGATAAGATTAGCAAAGAAAAACGTTCTCTCAGAAACCTCATAAAGGAAATGGAAGATGAAGTGCTTGCAAGTGCAGGTGTAGATTCATTCGAAGAAATTTTCAAGCTTATCTTTGCAAAACTTTACGATGAGCTAATCTGCGCTAACGATAAGACAGCGTATTTGCAGTTCCGCAATAGTGGAGATACTGACTTTGAATTGAAAGAAAAAATTCAAGGTCTGTTTGACGATGCTAAAAAGAAGTGGGAAGGTGTTTTCCCCGAAGAAAGCAAGATTTTGCTATCCCCCTCTCACCTTGCTGTTTGTGTTTCAACATTGCAGGATATTAAGCTCTTTAACAATAACCTTGATGTTGTTGACGATGCTTTTGAGTATTTGATGAGCAAGGCACAAAAGGGTGAAAAAGGTCAATACTTTACCCCTCGTTACGTAATTGATATGTGCGTAAAAATGATGAATCCAACAGTCAATGATAAAATTATTGATACTGCTTGCGGCAGTTCCGGGTTTACCGTGCATAGCATTTTTAAAGTGTGGAAAGAAATTCGTTTGTCAAAAGGACTTGAACCTGGCGAAGACTTTACCGCATCCGAGAGAACTAACGACGAAAGAGATTTTGTTAGAGATAATGTATTTGCAATTGACTTTGATGAAAAAACTGTCCGTGTAGCAAGAACTCTAAATTTGATTGCTGGCGACGGACAAACAAATGTATTACACCTTAACACACTTGATTATTCACGTTGGAACGAAGTGACCAAGCAAGAAGATTGGAATGATACATATAACGAGGGATTTAAAAAGCTAAAAAAGCTCCAACCCAAGGGAAGTAGCGACTTTAGCAAATTTAATTTCGACCTCGTTATGGCAAATCCGCCTTTCGCAGGCGATATTAAGGAGCAAACAATCCTTTCTCATTATGAACTTGCGAAGAACGATAAAGGCAAATGGCAGAAAAAAGTTGGCAGAGATATTCTGTTCATTGAACGCAATCTCAACTTTTTGAAACCCGGCGGTAGAATGGCCGTTGTCCTCCCTCAAGGTCGTTTCAATAATGCAAGCGATAAGTATATCCGTGACTTTATTGCTGAACGTTGCCGCATACTTGCCGTTGTCGGTTTGCACGGCAATGTCTTTAAACCTCATACCGGAACCAAAACCTCAGTTCTGTTTGTGCAAAAGTGGGGTGGTACAGTTATCGATCCCAAAACAGGAAAGGAGATTGTTGACGAAAAAACCGGAAAGCCAATAGAAGCCTGTCCGAAGCGTGATGACTACCCTATTTTCTTTGCTACTATGCAAAAGCCTAGCAAAGACAACTCCGGTGACAAAATCTATGTCAAGGACGAACACGGAGAAATCAAATTGGATAGCCACAACCACTTTATTGTCGATCACGATCTTTATAATCACGACAATATGACGCAAGACGGCATTGCAGAAGCTTTTATTGAATTCGCAAAAAAGGAAGGTTTAAGTTTTTTTCGATGAGCCCATCTGTTGAACCTTTCAATGAAGTTAAATATAAGGCTTTGATGGATGGGCTAAAGTGTAAAGAAATACTGTTAAGTGATACATTTGCGGCAACTGATTATTTTCGCTTGGAAGCAGAGTATTATAATTCTACTACAGTGTCATATCGTAGAGCCCTAAAAGGCAAAGATGTTGCTATCAATATTCAGTACGGAACATCCAAATATTGTGATGAACAAGAAGATGGGTATCCCGTATTGCGCTTGAACGAATTACACAACGCTTTCATTGATACCCCACAGAAATATTGTCACACACTATCGCCAGATGAGTTTGAAAAATTACGCTTAAAAAAGGGCGATGTGTTAGTTATAAGAACTAATGGAAATCCCAACTTAGTCGGAAGAGCAGCAGTTGTGTTAGAGGATTCGGATTATGCTTTTGCATCATATTTATATCGTGTTAACACTAACGAGCAAATTAATCCCGAAACACTTGTGGCTTATTTAAATTGCAAATATGGACGGTATGAAATTGATAAGAATTCAATTAAAGGCAACCAAACCAATTTCAGTCCTGCAAAGTTTAGGGATATAAGCATACCTAAATTTGATATTACCCTGCAGAAGACTATAAAGAATCTTTTCAACAAGGCATATCAATGTAGGTTAAACGCAGATTCCGAGTTTGCATCCGCTGAACAAATGCTGATTTCCGCCATTGGGTTTAACAATTTTGAACCCGACACTAATAATGTAGCAATAAAGCCTTTCTCTGAAAGTTATGCCATTACGGGCAGATTAGATGCGGAATATTACGTACCACGCTATGACAGCTATGTTAACAAAATCGGCACAGAGGAAACTGTTGGTAGTATGTGTAGTTTGAACGACAAAAACTACGCACCCAACAATGAGACGGCATACCAGTATATTGAATTAGCGGATGTGGGTTATTTTGGCAATATCGGAGAAGTCGAAAAAGTTCTTGGTAAGGAGCTTCCTTCAAGAGCTAGACGTCAGGTGAAAACAGGGCAAATCATTGTCGCTTCTGTAGAGGGTTCTTTACAAAGCTGTGCCTTGATCACGGATGAATTTGATAATGCTTTATGCTCAACTGGGTTTTATGTTCTTGATTCCAAGAGGATTAACTCGGAAACATTATTAGTGTTATTCAAATCTAAACCTATTCAAGAACTATTGAAGCAACGTTGCTCCGGAACGATATTAACGGCTATTACAAAGGACGAATTGCTTGATATGCCTTTGCCGGAAATCGAAGCACAAGCGCAATTGGAAATTGCAAAAAAAGTCAGAGAGTCTTTTGCTTTGCGCAATCAGTCCGAGCGTTTGATAAATCTCGCCAAATCTGTAGTCGAGTATGCTATAGAAAAAGACGAGGAAAAAGCGATTAAATGGCTCAAAGAGAAAGGAGTTGATTGTTAATGCCAAGCTATAGAGATTGGATACGAAAAATCGATATAGATATTGATTACTATTCTGCATTTATTAAAGCTTGGATAGCGTTCAACTCTTGGTATCGCAGTGAGTATAGAGAGCGAACAGATCGTGATATAATAGAGAAACTTAAATCTGAGAGTAATCGCTTCAAAGGCTATATAGAAACACTGCTTGACACAAACAACAACACGGATGAGGCGATTTCTTTCAAAAAGAATCTCAACAGTTTGCGATCTGCTTTGGTTAGTGCTGCTATTGTTACTCAAGAACGAGGTGGAATTAATCAGCAGATTTCATTCTCTGAGATTGCAATAAACAATCCAAAAACCTTAGCTGAAGGCGATTACAGAGTAACGCATTACAAAATACAGAGAACGAGACAAAAGGTTACAACATTGGTTTGTCACAAGAACAACCCCGCTGTGGTACATTTTCAATTTGAACAGGATAGATATGATGAAACCGAATTGGATGTACACGCTGATTTTCTCCGTTTGGGCATTGAGCAACAAGGTCAATGCAAGGCGTTTTATAAAGAAGTTCGTCCGTATGTTGTGGAAAGCGTATTAAGAAAAGACCGTGATAATAACATCATTTTTATTAATGAACGAGCTAAGGTTAGCAGAGGTGTTATAGAGGTTTTATATTTGTTGCGCTGTTCGCTAATGCACGGCGAAGTTACACCGGATAACAACTCGCTTGAAGTTTATAAGTACGCTTATTACGTGTTGGCAGAAGTACTGAAGAAAATGGTGTGAACGATTGTATTACATCAAGGATATTGCTTACGTAGTGTCCTTGATGTTACTTTATGTTTCTATTATTAAAAAATGTTCGTATTGCGCCAAAAGAACTTGACAAACAAATGTTCTGTATGATATAATAAAATTCCCTCTTATAAGGTATACAACTGAATATGATGTCTTCGTAGAGGTATAGTTAGGTGCAAGTCCGCTATACCGCCGGTGATCTCTTTTGAGAAAGCCGTGACTCACCACCGTTGTTTTTTGTACTGTTTAAGGTGGAGTTGAGTCGACGCAAACAGTATGGTCTTTTGAATAATTCAAAGCCGTCACATATGAGCATCTGATTTGAAGCGAGAGCAAAGCTTTCGCCGATTATTAGTGTTGATATGTGACGGCTTTTTATTTTCTCTTGGCACTTAAATCGAATTTACGATCATGACATATAACCTCGGTTGTACTTTGAAAACTGAATGACCGTCCGAATGGGATATGACTGTGCGATGACCTCTCTGTCGGGAGCGAACGTGGCAACGCTGCGGTGAGATTCCGGGGCAGGAACGACATTCGGGTAAAACGGCAAAATTGCTCTTGAGCTGTAAAAGTCGGGATTTTTCAAACAGAAAAGACTTTAACTATGTCCGGCATCATTTGGGACATTTCTATCAGAAAATCTGTATTTTTTACAGGTCTTGAACTGTGAAAATTCGGCCAAAAATGCCCCTCTTACAAAAACAAATAAATAATTAGTTATTTTCAGAAAGGAGCGTGATGTGATGAAAACAGGTCTGAAAAAGACACAGAAAACAACAGAGATATTCTTCGATGAAGCAAGTCCGTGGATTACGGTCAACACCTATAACACCGATCTGAAAAACAGACTGATCGCCTACTCGATAAACCATCCCGATTTATGTAGGATTACCGATGACACAGAGGACGGCGGTCTTTCCTTCGAGATTGCAAAAGGTCGGTTCTGCTTTCGCCTGACCGAGCCGTACAGCGATGAGCGACGGGCGGCGGCAAGTAAATTTGCCAAGAAGCAGAATAACAGATTGAAAAATCATAAGATACCCGCCGAAGGGAGTGATTGAAAATGCAAATAACCAAAGGTGAGCGGATTGTAGCCGAAGCACTTGGAGATATACCGCAGAATGGTATGCCCGTACTTACTAAAGAACACCCTTTTCTTCGTAAGACAATAGCCTATATGCAGACAAGAAAGGAATGGCTCGGTACTGCTACCGACCTTCTGAACGCTGTGGGAGATAACTATACTCCACCCAATACCGTCACCAAACTGTTGCGCAAATATGACTATCAATACCTTTACAGGGAAAAAGGAATTGAAGTATCCTTCCGCCGTACCAACCGCAAAAGGCTTATAGGATTATACAACAGATTTTATTCCTACAGTGACGGTTCTGTGTACGGTAGCGGTGACGGTTCTTATTAAGAGATAGGAGTAATTCAAGGTAGAAAATTTAGGCGAAGCGAGCAAACAGTTTTGATAGTTGCCGTGCAAAACAGTCTCTTCGCCATAAGATGCTTGCATTATCTTAGCAAGCAGACTGTTTGTACTCCTATCGGCGCAAAACAGTACTTGTTAGGGAGAAATCCCTAAAACCCTTTGCAAGAAAACTACACCTAAAAATTAAAGAAAGGAGCGTTGGAAACGATGACAACAAATGAAATCCCAATCGAAAGCAAAAAGAAAAAGTCCGCCCGTATCCCCATATATAAACTACACGATTTTGACGGTCATCCGTACAAGGTCACAGATAATGAGGATATGGACAAGCTTGTGGAAAGTATCAAGTCGCAAGGTATTATCTCTCCCTTAATCGTAAGGCTGAAAGATAATACCACCGATGAATACGAAGTAATATCGGGACACCGAAGATTACACGCAAGTAAAAGGGCGGGACTAACAGAAGTACCCGCCTTAATTTATCCCTATACCAAAACCGAAGCAGCGATTGCCGTTGTGGACAGCAACCTGCACCGTGAACGGATACTTCCCAGCGAAAAAGCCTTTGCCTACAAAATGAAGATGGAGGCGCTGAAAGAGCAAGGCAAACGCACCGATTTAACCTTGTCGCAAGTTGCGACAAAGTCGGATACCGCATCGGCAATCGGTAAGGAAACAAACGAAAGTCGTGACCAAGTATTTAGATATATACGGCTCACCAATCTCATTCCCGAACTGTTACAGCTTGTGGATGAGGAACGAATCGCACTTACGTCTGCTGTGGAGTTATCTTATCTCACCGAGCAGGAGCAGTGCGAATTAATGAGTACCATTGAAAGCGAGGACTGCACTCCGTCACTCTCGCAGGCACAAAGGCTAAAGAAATTATCCCAAGCGGGAACGCTTAATGCGGATAAGATCTTCGCTGTTATGAGTGAAGAAAAGGCGAATCAAAAGGAACGCATCAGTTTTCCTTATGAGGATATTCGCCGTTTCTTTCCTAAAAGTTATACCCAAAAAGATGTATACAATGCAATCCTGAAACTCATTGGCGATGACTATATGCGCCGTGAGAGAGCAAGAAAAAATCGTGATGAAAGGTAAGGTAAAAACTATGAAATTTATATGTGGTCTTGCACAGCAAGAAAATGAGTATGTGATAAACGGAGTCAAGTATATCGTAGGCTCGTCTTTTCGGACGGCAAAGATACAAAGCAATCCGTCTATTACAGACCGATTCAAAAGAATTATTACAAGTGATTTCGTAGATTTGACGAACGAATCACCACCGAGTAAAATGGCAGTAGAATATGTGTGTTTGACTGCCGGAAAGGAGGACTAAATGCAGTCGAAAAAGAAACAAGACAATGTAGGCATTACCGCTTTGTACTGCCGCCTGTCCCGTGACGACGGCGCAGAAGGAGATTCCAATTCTGTTGCGAATCAAAAGCGTATGCTTACCAAGTATGCAAAAGAAAACGGTTTCGGCAATACCCGGTTTTATGTTGATGACGGTTATACAGGCACAAATTTTAACCGCCCCGGTTTTCAGCAAATGTTAGAGGATATTGAAATAGGCTATGTCAGTACAATTATCGTAAAAGATATGTCCCGACTCGGCAGAGATTATTTGCAGGTGGGTTATTATACCGATACCTACTTTCCCGACCGAAATATCCGATTTATAGCTGTGAATGACTGTGTGGACAGTAATGACGGCGAAAATGAGCTTGCTCCGTTCAGAAATGTAATGAACGAAATGTATGCAAGAGATATTAGCCGAAAGGTCAGAAGTTCTCACAGACTTCGAGGAAACGCCGGAGAGCCGTTATCTCAACCGCCGTACGGATATATGAAATCTCCCGAAAACAAGAAAAAGTGGATTGTAGATGCTGAAGCCGCACAGGTGGTGCAAGATATATTCCGTATGTGCTTGGAGGGCAAAGGCAATGAAACCATTGCCAGAATCCTACAAGAGCAAAAGGTACTTATCCCTATGGCGTATTGGCAATCCAAGGGACTTCCGAGGGGCGGAAAGAAAACACAACCTAATCCGTACAAATGGTGCAAGACAACAATACAAAAGATTCTGTCTCAACAGGAATATTGCGGTGATGTAATCAACTTTAAGACCTACTCAAAGTCATTCAAAAACAAAGCCCGTATGCCAAATCCCGAAGAAAACTGGGCAGTGTTTAAGAATGTTCACGAGCCTATCATTGACCGTGAAACCTTTGAAGCGGTACAAAAGTTGATATCTAAAACCAAACGCAGAGCGCCGAAAAAGGAAAATGCCGAAAAGAATATGTTTTGTGATTTGCTATACTGTGCCGATTGCGGAAGCAAGCTGTGGTCGCATGTAAATACCATAAACAAGGAGATTCAGTATTTCAGTTGTTCCAACTACAAGGTGGATACAAGAGGTACTTGTGAGTCAAGGCATTATATCCGAGCCGACGCTATCGAACAGGTGGTTATGCTTGAACTCAGACGGATGGCGCAATTCCTACAGGACGATGAAGAAGCTTTTGCCGAGCTGCTTGCTCAAAAGACCAACAAGGACATTCTGAAAGAACAGAAATATCTTGAAGAAGAACTCCGTAAATCTGTTTTCCGAAACGAAAAGGTCTCGGGACTTTATGAAAAGCTATACGAGGATAACGCTTCGGGTAAGGTGACAGACGAATGGTTTATGCAGTTGTCTCACAAGTACGAGGTTGAGCGTATGGAACTGAAAGCCAAAATTGCAGAACTTCGGAAAAGAATAAGCAATATCGGCACAATGCAGCAGAATAAAGAAAATTTCATAAATGCGATACGCAGATTTATGGAAATGAAAAAGCTGACTGCGCCCTTGCTTCGTGAACTGATAGATAAAATAACGGTTTATGAAACCGAGGGTGTAGGCAAAAATCGCAGTCAGCGAGTTATGATTCATTACAAGTTTATAGGGTATATCGAGATACCCGAATGCGGAAAGAACTACAGGGCTGACACCCGAAAGGGCGTTGCAGTCGAATATGTAACCAAATCCGCATAAAACAAAAGAGCAGGCACAAAACCTGCTCCATACATAACGAAGAAATCAATAAATACAAAAAATCGAGTGCTCATAACTCAAATCCGTTATGAACACTCGATATGGTCGAGGTGACAGGACTCGAACCTGCGGCATCTTGGTCCCAAATGGTAAAAAACACTTGATTTGTAGACGTTTCCGGTTATTTCTAACCCTTTCTGCTCAAAATCACATCCTCTTTGACGCTTTTATTTCCGTTGTCTCCGTCTGTTCCGGTCGCAGAAGTGGGATAAACTGTGGTCAACAAAATACTCCCCCGAAGCGATTGAAAATCGTCTCGGGGGAGCTTTGCTTATGTCAGATCGTACGTGGTGTAACCGAAATCATTAATTTTGAATTGTAATGAATGAAATCGTCTTCGTGTATCATTTGGAGAAATAAATTCGATCAGTTTATTACGAGGTAAAAACTTGATCATGATGGGTTTCGGGTTGGCATAAAACGTAAAACTCCAATCGCTTATCTCACGCTCTCCAAGGCATTTCCCGCTGCTTTTAGGATTGGCTTTTTTGAAGTTTTCGGCACAAACGGAGAAATCAATGAACACGCCGTTTTTTAGGGAAATACCTTCTCTCGTTATTTCGGCAATTGCATCTTCTGTGAAAGAATCATAATCGGCAAAATAGTTTTCAGGTAAATCATTCATGCGCTGTAACCTCCCCTCAAAGAATCCTTATAAATATTCTACCATAAAACTGCTGTAAATGCAATAAGGAGGGACGTTTTTGTCGTCTGTATGGTAACTCTACCTGCTCCAAAAAGTCAAGGCCTTTCGAGAAACAAATTTCGCCCCGCAGTAGACAAAGAAGAAATGGTTTTTCATCGCAACCTGTACGTAGACGGCAAGCAAAACACGGTAGCAATTTTGCAAAGTGTAGAAATACGCAAAATTCTCGAAAGTGCATATTGACTTGTGATATTGGCTACATTGAAGTAAAAGCAGAAATGTGATGTTATCACAGAACGATGTCAAAAACTGTGATATAATGAAGCCACAAAGAAAAAAGGAGGACGTAAATATGTCTGCTATCAATATCAACAAAAACAATTTTCAAAATGAAGTATTAAATTCCGATAAGAAAGTCCTTCTGGACTTTTGGGCACCCTGGTGCGGCCCCTGCCGTATGGTAGTACCGATTGTTGAGGAAATCGCTGATGAGCGCCCCGACATCAAGGTCGGAAAGATCAACGTGGATGAAGAAGTAGAGCTGGCGAGTCAGTTTGGCATTATGAGCATTCCGACGCTGGTAGTAATCGAAAACGGTAAGATCGTAAATCAGGCAATGGGGGCAAGACCGAAGGAAGCAATCCTCGGTATGCTGTAAGGAGATCTAAAATGGGATTCTTTGATTTTTTAAGACAACCCGATGTGAATCAGGGCGTAAAGGAATATAAAAATACCACCGGTGCTGTGCTGCTTGACGTGCGCACTCCGGAAGAATACAGCGAAGGTCATATTCCGGAAAGCAAGAACGTTCCGCTGCAAGCTCTTGACAATGTAAGGTCTGTCGTGGAAAATAAAGATACGGAGTTGTTTGTTTATTGCTATTCCGGTGCAAGAAGTCGTCAGGCTGCGACGATGCTCGGACAGATGGGATATACTAAGGTCAATAACATCGGCGGTATATCTTCTTATCGCGGAAAGGTGGAACGGTAATTATGAAAGTTGTGATTGTAGGCGGTGTGGCAGGCGGAGCAACCGCCGCCGCACGAATCCGAAGGCTCGATGAAAAGGCAGAGATCGTGGTTTTTGAGCGCTCGGGATACATCTCCTACGCCAACTGCGGACTGCCATACTATATCGGAGATGTGATTGAAGACCCGGAGGACCTGACCCTCCAGGCGCCCGAGAGCTTTTTCACCAGATTCCGCGTGAATACGAAAGTTCGTCACGAGGTTACGGCGATCCATCCCGACAGAAAGACCGTGACGGTGAAAAATATCGAAACCGGGAAAGAGTTTGAAGAAAGCTACGATAAACTCATTCTTTCTCCCGGAGCAAAGCCGACACAGCCCCGATTTCCCGGCGCAGACCTTGATAAGGTGTTTACACTTCGTACCGTAGAAGACACGCTTCGGATCAAGAATTATATAAATGAAAATCACCCTCAATCTGTGGTGCTGGCAGGTGGCGGCTTTATCGGTCTTGAGCTTGCGGAAAATCTGCGTGAGCTGGGGATGGACGTTACCGTCGTTGAATACGCCAAGCAGCTGATGACTCCCTTTGACTCGGATATGGCGGCTTTCATCCATAATGAGATGAGAAAGCACGGCGTAAAGCTTGTGCTCGGTCGTGTGGTGGAGGGCTTGGAAGAAGCAGACGGCGGCGTTAAGGTTCTGCTGAAGGACGATGCACCTCTCCACGCTGATATGGTGGTGCTCGCCATCGGCGTTACGCCCGATACGGCTCTTGCCAAAGAAGCAGGTCTTGAACTTGGTATCAAGGGTGCTATCGTTGTCAATGACCGTATGGAAACCTCGATTCCCGATATTTACGCCGCAGGCGATGCGGTGCAGGTGAAAAACTTTGTTACGGGCGAGGATGCGCTGATCTCCCTCGCCGGCCCTGCCAATAAACAGGGACGCATTATCGCAGATAATATTTGCGGGCTTGACAGCCGATATAATGGCTCGCAGGGCAGTTCGGTTATTAAGGTCTTTGATATGACGGCGGCACTGACGGGCATCAACGAACGAAGTGCGAAGGCGGCGGGACTGGATGCGGATACGGTCATCCTTTCGCCCATGAGCCACGCAGGATATTATCCCGGCGGAAAAGTAATGACGATGAAGGTGGTCTTTGAAAAAGGCACCTACCGTCTGCTTGGCGCTCAGATCGTCGGATACGAGGGCGTGGACAAGCGAATCGACGTGCTTGCTACCGCCATCCGTGCAGGAATGAAGGCAACCGACTTGAAGGATCTTGACCTTGCGTATGCGCCGCCCTATTCTTCTGCTAAAGATCCTGTGAATATGGCAGGCTTTATGATCGACAATATTGCAAACGGTGTGCTGAAGCAATGGCATCTTGAGGATGCGGATAAATTGCCCCGTGACGGAAGTGTAACGCTTCTTGATACGAGAACGGCTACAGAATATAGTCGTGGTCATATTGAGGGCTTTCGGAATATCCCCGTCGACGAGCTGAGAGAACGCCTTGACGAAGTAGAAAAAGGCAAGCCCGTGTACGTGATCTGCCAAAGCGGTCTGCGCAGTTATATCGCAAGCCGCATTTTAGAAGGTAACGGCTACACGGCATATAATTTCGCAGGAGGATTTCGTTTTTACGATGCGGTAACAAACGACCGCGCATTAACTTGCCGTGCTACCGCCTGCGGAATGGATAAATAATATAATAAAATGTCCGCCGTGCGCTTTGCATCGGCGGACATCGTTTACTCTTCGCTTAGTTCTTCTAACTTGGTTTTATCTGCAAGCTCAATCGTGCCGCGGGAGAGCTTGACCATTCCTTCGTTCTGAAAATATTTCAGCATTCGTGTGATGACCTCACGGTGAGAACCAAGGTGGTTGGCAACGGCTTCGTGTGTGATTTTTAGCGTGTCGCTGTCCTCAATAGTGGATTCTTCCAGGAGGAAGGTGGCAACGCGCTTATCAAGACTCTTCCACATGATCTGTTCAATCAGCCACATAACGTCGGAAAATCTTGTGGCCATCAGCTCGTTTGTGTAATTCGCCACCAGTGCGGACTCTGCCATAATGCTTTGATATACTTCCACGGGTATGATCCAAAGGTCGGTGTCCTTTTCCGCCTCAATGGTGATGTCAAACTGAATGGAGCGCATCATGCAGGATGCGGAAAACAGACACATATCCCGATCAAACAGGCGGTAAATAGTGATTTCCCGTCCCTCATCGGAAAGAATATAGGCGCGAAGCTGACCGGACTTTACCAGCAATAATCCGGTGCAATCATTTCCTCCGTTATGGATTATAGTTCCTTTTTTTACAGTACGGGTGGTAAGCGTGCTTAGAATCTGTCCTTGATGAACCGTATTTAATTTATTCCATACGGGAAAATAGTTTTGAAATTCCATATCATCCATCCCATTCTTATCTGCTTGTAGGTACAGCGCAGATAAGGAATATACTTTTTTACTATTATACACGATTTGCCACGAAAATTCAATACGAATAAGGCAAATGCCTTGAATTATTCACAGTTTGGTGATATAATAAAAAATAAATAAACTAAAATATGGAGGTTTTTTCTATGTGTGATAACAATAAGTTCTATATTTGCGAGCATTGCGGGAATTTGATCGGAATGATCCACGATGCAGGTGTTCCTATGATGTGCTGTGGACAGAAGATGACAAAGTTGGAACCCGGTGTGGTGGAAGCAAGCCACGAAAAGCATATTCCCGTTGTATCGGTTGACGGAAACACCGTAACCGTAACCATCGGTTCCGTGGAGCATCCTATGGTAGAGGAGCACAGCATCCTTTGGGTATATCTTCAGACCGATAAGGGTGGTCAGCGCAAATGTCTTGAAGTCGGAAAAGCGCCTGTTGTAACCTTTGCCCTTGCCGATGAGAAGCCCGTTGCGGCTTATGTCTATTGCAATCTTCACGGCTTGTGGAAGGCAGACATTTGAATAAAATAGAAAAGCAATGAAGGCGGTACAGTAATGTTGCTGTACCGCTTTTATACAGGGAACTTTCAAAAGCACCGGAGGCGGTGCTTTTTTTATGTGATGTCATCACGGAAGGGGAATAATAAATGCGGTATACTAAGGTCAGAAAAGGAAAAAGGAGTGCGTGAAGATGACAAATAATAATCACGTTTACGATATGATCATCATAGGCGGCGGCCCTGCAGGTTATACCGCGGCTCTTTATGCAGCAAGAGCAGGTTTTGACCCCCTCGTATTGGAACGTCTTTCGGCAGGCGGTCAGATGGCTTTGACCCATCAGATCGACAACTATCCGGGGTTTGAGGACGGGATTGACGGTTTTTCCCTTGCCGATAAAATGAAAAAACAGGCCGAGCGTTTCGGGGCAAAGAGTAAGACGGCAGAGGTCGTTCGCCTTGACCTTACTGCAGAACCAAAACGGATCGAAACAGCAAGCGAAACATTTCTCAGTAGGACTGTGGTACTCGCAACCGGAGCAAATCCGAGAGAGCTTGGTGTGGAGAAAGAATCGGAACTTGTCGGACGCGGAGTCGCTTACTGCGCTGCCTGCGACGGTATGTTTTACCGTGGGAAAACGGTTATTGTGGTAGGCGGCGGAAATACCGCAGCAGCAGATGCGTTACTGCTCAGCAGAATCGCCGAAAAGGTGATCTTGGTTCATCGTCGGGACACCCTTCGGGCAACGAAGATCTATCACGAACCGCTGATGCAAGCGAAGAACGTGGAGTTTCGATGGAACAGCACGGTAAAGGAACTGCTTCACGAAGCGAAGATCACCGGTGTACGTCTTTCAGACGTGAATACCGGTGAGGAAAGCACGATTGCTTGCGACGGCGTGTTCGTCAGCGTCGGAAGAAAACCGGCGACCGAGTTTCTCGGAGATCAGGTCACCCTTGACGGAAACGGATACGTTGTCGCAGGAGAAGATACAAAGACAAATATTCCCGGCGTATTTGCTGTGGGAGATATCAGAACAAAAGAGCTTCGCCAGATCGTGACGGCGGTTGCCGACGGTGCCGTCGCAGTTCACGAGGCGGAAAAATATCTGGCAGGAGGTGCCTGAAAATGAAATCAAAGCTAAAAAAACTGTTGCGCCCGTTTTTGTTTACCGTAGGCGGAGCACTTGCGGGACTTGGATATTATTATGTCGTGGGATGTTCGACGGGCAGCTGTGCGATCACGTCAAATCCCATCATTACGATGATCTATATGGGAGTTATAGGACTATTGCTCTCGGGACTTTTCGGAAAGGGGTGTGACGGTAAATGCAATATGTGATCGCATTTCTTGAAGGCATTATAACCTTCATTTCACCGTGCCTGCTCCCGATGCTGCCCATCTACATTTCCTATTTTGCAGGCGGCGGTGAACGGACTACTGGCAAAACGCTGAAAGGAGCATTGGGCTTCGTTACCGGCTTTACCGTGGTATTCGTAGTGCTCGGCGCGCTGGCAGGAACGGTAGGAAGCTTCTTTAGAGAGTATCAGACTGCGGTAAATATTGTCTCGGGCCTTATCGTTGTGTTTTTCGGTCTAAATTTTCTTGGTGTATTTAAGTTGAACCTGTTCCGAGGCGGGAGCAAATCGGTCAAAACCGATAACATGGGATTCTTCGCGGCTCTGCTTTTCGGCATGGTGTTCTCCATCGGTTGGACGCCTTGCGTGGGAGCGTTTCTCGGTTCGGCTCTGATGCTTGCATCCCAACAGGCCCATATCGTAGAGGGAATGCTGATGCTTTTGGCATATTCACTGGGACTTGGCATCCCGTTCGTTCTCAGCGCGGTGCTGATCGATTATCTGAAATCGGCATTCAACTGGATCAAGAAAAACTATAAGGTTATCAATATCGTCAGCGGCAGTCTGCTTGTTGCAATCGGTATTTTGATGGCAACGGGATTGCTCGGACGGTTTCTGAGTCTTCTCGGATAAGGAGGAATTATGAGTAAGAGGAAAAATATAATTATACTTGTGTTGGTGTTTGTTCTTCTGATTGGCGGTGCTTCGGTGCTTTATACGCAGCTTAGCAAGGAAGATGCTCCCGACGGGCTGCTGATACAGGAGGAGCAAGACAAGAACGATAACGAAAGTCAAAGTGACAGTTCGGATATAGGTGACACTGAACGGCAACTGACCAAATCTCCCGATTTCACCGTTTATGATGCGGCGGGGAACAAAGTCAATCTGTCTGATTATATTGGGAAGCCGATCGTGCTGAATTTCTGGGCAAGCTGGTGCGGCCCTTGCCAAAGCGAGATGCCGGATTTTCACGAGAAATATCTGGAGCTTGGCGATGAGATCCACTTTCTGATGGTCAATATGACCGGCGGACGTGAAACGCTCAGTAGCGCAAAGGCGTTCATCTCAGAAAAAGGATATACTTTTCCTGTGTTCTATGATACAGACTCCGATGCGGCAACCACTTACAGTGTATATTCCTTACCTACCACATACTTTATAGATGGAGAGGGATATTTGATTGCACAAGCGACCGGAGCTATTTCTGCGGATACGCTTCAAAAAGGAATTGATATGATAAAATAATTTTGAGCGATATAGGGATAGGCACACGGCTTGCCGGAAGCCTTTAACATAGAAAACTTTAACTTCCAGTTTCGTTCATATCAATTTTGTTGTTGCACAAAATTCAACCAATTTTTAAAATAGAAATAAAGTGGAATAACTGTGGTCAAGTGCCAAAAAGATGACAGGTTCGAATAAAGTTCAAATGCTGAAATATCGCATAAAATAAGTTCTTTCCTGATCTTGAACATGTCAAAAGTCGATATTTTTCGACACTGTCCCAAAGAAATCCGGAGTACCTGTTTCCGCTTATTTCCGGCCGTTTCCGCCCATTTCCGCTCGGAAACACATCCTTTCCGGCACTCTTACATCCACTGTTTCCGTGTGCTCCGGTCGTGTCTGTGGGATAAACTGTGGTCAAGCAAAACACCCCGAATGCAGCTCTCGCCGCATCCGAGGTGTTTTTTGTCGTCTGTATGGTAACTCTGTTCACCCCAAAAGTCAAGGCCTTTCGCAAAACAAATTTTGCCCCGCAGTAGACAAAGAAAAAGGTGCGAGAGCAACAGCGCGTTGCTTGTGATTTGCGCTGAGATATGCTACAATAAAAGCACAGAAATCAAAGGCGGTAATCGTATGGAAACAAAAGATATTATTCTTGAACTCAGAACGAAAAAAGGACTCTCCCAGGAGGAACTTGCAGAAAAAGTGTTTGTCACCCGTCAAGCGGTCAGCCGTTGGGAAAATGGAGAAACTATTCCGAATACTGAAACATTAAAACTGTTATCAAAACTGTTTGATGTATCGATCAACACACTTCTTGGCTCTCCGAGAGAGCTGATCTGCCAATGCTGCGGTATGCCGCTGGAGGATAGCAATGTCAGCCGCGAGAAAGATGGAATCTTCAACGAAGATTATTGCAAGTGGTGCTATGCTGACGGCGAGTATATGTATCACGATATGGACGATCTGATCGAGGTCTGTGTAGCGAATATGGCAAGCGAGGCCTTCCCCTCGGAGCAGGCTCGTGCGTACTTGAAGGAAATGCTCCCCAAACTCGACTATTGGAAGAAATATAAAAACCTTGATGATGGCGGAAAGTTCGAAGAATTCAAGCGTAAACTGATCGACGAGATCAACGCCCTTGGTGTAGAAGGAATGCCGAAGGTCGAAAAACTCAATGCTCTTGTGGGCGGTTACGTCAATCTGGAATACCGTCTTCCTAACGGCAAGACCGTCAAATTCCTCGACGATAACGCAACCTACCTCGGAAATCAGCTTGAATGCGAATTCGGAACAGACCGATGCTTCGGCATCGTCGCCAATATGGACTTCATTCTTATCTGCACCTACGAGGAAAACGGCGAAAATCCCGAGCTTGTTGTTTATAAAAAGAGATAAAAATTGCCGCTGAGATGGATCTCTCCACCTCAGCGGCTTTTACGTTTATCGGACTACCGAAGAATGACTATAGATGTAGAACTCCTCTTGGCTCGGCATCCACTTCTTTTCCTTTGGCGGAAATGTCGCATCAAAAGCTTCGACTGCGGCAACGTCCTCACAGCAATCGGCGGCAGTAGACGGAATATACATCCATTTTTTGCCGTCAAGCGCGTTCGGAACAAGCTCGCAAACGAGAAGTGCGGTCGGGAAGTTGCCATCCACAACAAAACTCACGTTCTTCTTTTTGCAGCTTACAAACCCACGACTCACGTAGTTGCCCGGATTACCGAAGTTGATATTCACGTCATAGCCCATCTTTCGTGCCACTTCAAAGGAATGCTCGATCAGCATTTTGCCCAGTTTCTGCCTTTGATATTTCGGCGCAACGCAAAGCGGACCGAAGGAAAGGATCTCCTTGCGGTTTCCTTCCTCGTCCTCAAGCCACGCCTTCGTGTACATGATGTCGCCCACGATTTCGCCGTCCTTCTCAAGCACAAAAGCAAGCTCGGGAATGAAATCGGGGTGATTTCGCATCATGTGTACAAAGTAGTGCTCGTCAGCACCGGGCTTGTAGACGTTCCAAAACGCCTCACGGGTCAGTTCTTCTACGGCTCTGTAGTCCTTTTCGGTCTCTAAACGTATCGTCAAATTTTCCATTTTTAAATCCTTTCATAATTCGTTGACGCTCAAAATACGAGAGGATTGCGAGATGTATTTGCAAACCTCTCGTTTACAATACAATCTCCAAGGTGTTGTTCTTCTTCAAACAGCATTCTCCAAAAAATAAATTCGGCTTTCACCGTATGGTAATTGTACCACAAAACCAATGATATTGCAACCTGCCCGTATGCACCGCAGTGAACAAAGAAAAAGGGATTGAGAAAAGCCGCAAAAAATGGTATAATATTTATATAAAAGCGTTGTAAAGAGGTGAAAAGGATGAAAACCATTATCATAGGCGGTGTTGCAGGCGGCGCCACGGCGGCGGCGCGGCTTCGCAGACTGGATGAAAAAGCCGAAATCATTATTTTGGAGCGCGGCGAATACGTATCCTTTGCCAATTGCGGTCTGCCGTATTATATCGGCGGTGTTATCACCGACCGCGGGGACTTGACCTTGCAGACACCCCAAAGCTTTAAGGCACGTTTTCATATTGACGTCAGAGTGCTCAATGAGGCGGTTAAGGTAAGCCCCGATAGCAAAGCCGTTACGGTCAAAAATCTTCGTACAGGCGAAACCTATGAAGAAACCTACGATAACCTCATTTTGTCTATGGGTGCCGAGCCGATACGGCCGAATATTGAGGGGGCTGACGGTAGTAACGTTTTCACCCTTCGCAACATTCCTGATACCTTGAAGATCAAGAACTATATCGATACCGCAAAGCCGCGCTCAGCTGTGGTGATCGGCGGCGGATATATCGGCGTCGAGATGGCGGAAAACTTAGTCGAAGCAGGGCTGAAGGTCGCCATCGTCGAGCTTGCCGACCATCTGATAGCGCCCCTCGACTTTGATATGGCGGCGGACGTTCACCGTTATATCAAATCCAAAGGCATTGATCTGCACCTGAATAACGGTGTAAAGGCGATAAGCGGCAACACCGTCATTTTGCAAAACGGCGAGATCACCGCCGATATGATCATACTGTCGGTGGGCGTCCGTCCCGAAACCGCCATTGCGAAGGACTGCGGAATAGAACTTAATCCGCGCGGAAGCATTGTTGTCAACAACAAAATGCAGACCAATATCCCCGATATTTATGCCGTGGGCGATGCGGTTGAGGTGGAGGATTTCATCACAAAGAAGCTTGCCTTTATTCCGCTTGCAGGGCCTGCCAATAAGCAGGGCAGAATTGCCGCCGACAATATCGCAGGATTCGAGAGCGTTTATACCGGTACGCAGGGCTCGGCGGTGCTTAAACTCTTTGATATGACCGTTGCCACCACGGGCCTTAACGAAAAGTCGGCTCAAGCGGCAGGCATTGATTACGATAAGACCTACACCTATTCGGCATCTCACGCCACCTATTATCCCGGTGCGGCGCAGATGTCAATCAAAGCGCTGTGGGATAAGAAAACGCTGAAGATCATCGGTGCGCAGATCGTCGGCTTTGATGGTGTGGACAAGCGCATGGACGTGCTTGCCACCGCCATCCGTTTCGGTGCGAAAATTACCGACCTTACCACCCTTGAACTGTGCTATGCGCCGCCCTTCGGCAGTGCGAAAGACCCCGTCAATATGCTCGGCTTCGTTGCCGAAAATATCGTCAGCGGAAAGCTCAAGCAGTTCTTCTGGCACGACGTGGAAAACCTTCCCCGTGACGGCAGCGTGTTCCTGCTTGACACACGTACACCGTATGAAGTAATGAACGGTAAAATTGACGGCTTTGTTAACATTCCGCTTGACTCCCTGCGTGAGCGACTTGACGAAATCCCGAAAGACAGACCTGTCTACGTTCATTGCCATTCGGGACTTCGTTCCTACCTTGCCTGCCGTATTCTCACAGGCAACGGCTACGACTGCTATAATCTGGCAGGCGGCTGGCGACTCTATGAATCGGTCATCAACGAGCGCACCGTCCCCGAATACTCTTGTAAAGACTGTAAATAAATATAGCCATAAGAAAAGCCGATGAGAAATCACACGATTCCTCATCGGCTTTGTCATTTCCAAATGTGCAAATATATCAGCTCACTTGGATGTCAAAAATAGTACAGCAGTAGACAAAGAAAAGGGGATACCTTGAAAGAAATGGAGATTCGTAGTATAATTATTATATACAGTTGCCATTAAGGAGGATTGACTATGGCAAATCGAACAGAACGTATTGGTGTAAATCACTGTGGTGAAATCGCTGAACGTAACAATTGGATGTTTAGAGAGCAACCGGTTAACGATATCGGCATTGATGCTCACATTGAATTTGTTGATGCAACAGGTAAACCGAAGCAATTACTTGCGTTGCAAATCAAAACCGGAGAAAGTTGGTTCAAAGAACAGAAAGATGATTGTGTCATTTTTCGCGATATAGACGAACGGCAATATGTTTATTGGACTACAAACTCTTTGCCGTGTATCGTTGTTTTATATAACCCGGATGAAGATATTTGTATTTGGCAAAAACTGACGAGCGAGACGATTGAGCGAACCAAAGGCGGCGAAGGAAAAGGCTTTTTTGTTAAAATTCCGTTGTCGCAAGTGTTCTTGAATAGTACGTCTAATGAACAGCTTCTTACCTTGACAAATTTGCCGGAACATATTGTGAACTATAACTTTTTACTGTCTCAGAAAGAGTTTATGCAAATTATTCAGGACGGTGGAGTGGTTAAACTTCATTCCACGGAATGGGTCAATAAGAGCAGCGGCAGAGGTGAAACCGAACTGATCGTGGACGACGGAAACGATACTAAAACGTATTCGTATCCATACTGGTTTCCCTTTACGCCATACACGGAAGTCTTTCCAAGACTTTTTCCCTGGGCTGATTTCTCGGTCGATGAAGAGTTTTATGAAGATTACGATGAGGCTATGTGGCACGAATACAATTGCTATTACGATAGTGAGGGCGATGAATGGTTAGTTGTAGGAGACAGCTTTGAAGAGTATCGGCGAAAGTTACCTCCAATGCGTAGCATCGACCACGCCGGAGAAGTGGCAGAATACATGTTGGTTCTTAGTTTGAACGATTTGGGAGAGTCGTTTTTAAGAGTCAATGAATTTGTATCGCAATCTCAAGCCTATGTGGGAACGAGGCCTAAAGGAGAACAAGATCAATGAAAAAGGTGCGACTTAATGAAGTTGAGAAAAAATCATCCGACGATGAATACGCTCTCGATCCTACAGAAAAATATGTAATTGACATTGACAACGAGATGGAGTTTCAAACAGCTATACTGATGTCGTTTCAAGTAATGGGGGCACCTCCGGCACTTAAAAACTATCATGCGTGGTTGTTTGCGAACGGTTTCAACGTGGAAGCGCCGAATCCTACAAATGAATTTGTTGCTCCTTATTATGGAGTAAAGCCTCTTTGGAAGACGCCATACTCACAAGGAATTGTCGTAAAAGCTGAGGATGATAGCGATTACTATATTGTTATGGAATGCAGCAGTAAGAATAAAGGATATAAGCATACCAAGGTCATTCTTACCTTAGGTGGCTGTGTGTAATTTGAATATCGCTTGTAAAACCAACCGCAAAGAGAGATCTTAGCGGTTGGTTTTTACTTTAATTGATAATCCTTTTGCTTTGTTTTCGGTAATACGCCGATTATCTGTGACGAAGAAACGACAAATGCTGAAATCACAGTATTTCTCTGCCGAAAACTGTTGCTATTTGGCACGGAGTGTGGTATAATGACAGATGGTGAAATAGAACACTTACTAAAACTACTTATGAGGTGTAATACAATGGCTGCAAGTTATAAGAAATTGTTTAAACTTCTGATCGACCGTGATATGAAAAAGAAAGAACTTGCCGAAAAAGCCGGCATCAGCATCGCCACCATCACAAAGATGGGCAAAGACGGCGCCGTTGTGTCGAGTGATGTACTAGTAAAAATATGCTCTGCATTGGAGTGTACGATGGACGATATCGTCGAGATCGTACCTTCAGGCAAATAATGTTAAGTCTGTAAATATAGGCAATGATCCGGCGTCTGTCGGTGCTAACATATGGTGTTCTACACCATGCCTATAAATATATTTAAGTGGATGACCTTAAAAGGTCAAGGAGGACTTTATGGAAAAAACGATTTGCGAACTTTTTGCGGGTGTCGGTGGATTCCGACTCGGCTTTGACCGACTGGAATCTGGTTGGAGGACGACTTGGTTCTCACAGTGGGAACCTGGAGCCAAAACGCAGTGGGCTCATGACTGCTATGTGCAGCACTACGGCGAAAGCATCGATCTGAATGGCGAGTACCACACAGGAGAAGACATCAGTTTGATGGATAAAAGTGCTATCCCTGATCACAGCCTGCTTGTGGGGGGCTTTCCTTGCCAGGATTACAGTGTGGCACACACGCTGGCATCTTCCAAAGGTATCGAAGGTAAAAAAGGTGTTCTCTGGTGGCAGATCCGCGATACTTTGATTGAAAAGAAAGCGCCATTCTGCATATTAGAAAACGTAGATAGATTACTCAAATCTCCTGCGAAACAAAGAGGACGCGATTTTGGTATCATTCTTGCATGCCTTGCAGAGCTTGGATATAGCGCTGAATGGAGAGTTGTAAACGCAGCCCAATACGGTGCAGCACAAAGACGTCGCCGTATCTTCATCTATGCTTATCGTGACGATACCAACTACGGCAAAAAGATGAGTGATGTATCGGCAGATGACATCATTAAAACTAACGGGTTGATGACTAAGGCGTTCCCGATAAGTGAAATGGGCAAGATCACGCAAACCGTATTGAATGAAGACATCGTGGATGTTAGTGATAACTTTGCCTTCCCGTTTGAAAATGCTGGATATATGCATCAGCACACAGTTTATACTGCAAAGATTTTAGAAGCAGAAGAAGCGCCCATCTTGCTGGGTGCGATCCTTCAAAAGAATGTAGATGAAAAGCATTATATATCTACCGAGAAGATGGCAAAATGGACATATCTCAAAGGGGCAAAGAAGATTCCAAGAAAGTCGGCAAACGGACATGAATATATGTTCTCCGAAGGTCCGATTGCATTCCCCGACCCGTGGGATAGACCTGGTCGCACGATGCTGACGAGCGAATCTACATTAAATCGCTCTACTCACGTGGTAACTGATCCTGGTACTGGTAGACTTCGTCTGTTGACTCCAGTGGAAGCCGAACGACTGCAAGGATTTGACGATGAATGGACCAATTCTGGAATGCCGGATAGAATGAGATACTTCTGTATGGGCAATGCCTTGGTCGTACAAATGATAACAAGAATGGGAAGAGTTCTCGACGATATCATAGCAGAAGAAAAGTAAAGCGTTAGAGCTTCTCCACACCATCCTTGGGTCTTGTGTAATTGCACAAGACCCTTTGGGAATTAGAAAAGGAAGTGACAAAGATGGAAGGTACTGAGTATCGCACAAAGGAATCTGTTTTAAGACGTGCACAAGAGGTCATTGGTATTCCGCTTAAAGATGTCGATACGACCGGACGTCTAGCAACAGGTAAAGGTGCTATTGGAACCGTTATCGAAGAAAGCTGGTTTGGGTATTCTCCAAATTCAGAATCCGAGCCAGATTTCCCTGAAGCGGGTGTTGAGTTAAAAGTCACTCCTTATCTGCGTGGTAGAAATGGTATCCGGGCCAAAGAACGGCTGGTATGTAATATTATCAACTATATGGAAGAGTACGATAAGACCTTCCACACCAGTGCATTTTGGCATAAGTGCGAGAACATCTTATTAATGTCTTATGAGCATCTTCTGGATAGACCCAAGGGCGATTTTAAAATCGATGCTGCTATTCTTTTTAGTTTTCCCGAAGAGGATCTTGTGATAATCGAGCATGACTGGGAAACTATCATGGAAAAGGTGCGTAACGGTAGAGCACATGAACTTTCCGAGGGAGATACGATGTATCTTGCTGCTTGTACAAAAGGCGCAACAGCAGCTAGTGTGCGTCCTCAGCCGTTTTCGGCTATTCCTGCCAAGCAGCGTGCTTATTCTTTGAAGGCGTCTTATATGACGCGGATACTAAACGCCTACATTTTTGGTGATGCACAAAGTGAGCGCATCATAAAAGATCCTGCCGAACTGCAAGAAGGCACATTTGAAGATTACTTAAGGCGAAAACTATCTCCATATTTTGGAATGACTCAGACGGAACTCAAGACTCGTTTTGCAGTTGAAAGCTCTGCTAAGAATCTTAACGAAGTTTTGCTTTCCAAAATGCTTGGCATACAAGGCAAAATTGCATACACTGAGGAATTTCAAAAGGCTGGTATCGTTCCGAAAACTATACGTGTACGCAAGAATGGAACGATAAAAGAAAATATGTCTTTCCCGACTTTTGATTTTATCGAATTGAGTCAGGAAGAGGAATGGGAAGAATCTGACCTGTATAATTATTTAGCTCCGACCAAGTTCCTTTTCATCATATTTCAAGAGAATGATGAAGGAGAGCTTGTGTTTGAGCGCGTAAAGCTTTGGAATATTCCCAATCGTGACCTAGAAGAAGTTCGAAGAGTCTGGGAGCGTACTGTGCAGGCCATTCGTGAGGGTGTCGTTCTCGAACAAACAAGTAGAGGTGTTGCGAACAATTTACCGAAGCAGTCAGAAAGCGCAGTGGCACATGTTCGACCTCACGGTAGAGATGGAAATGATAGACTACCATTACCAGATGGCCGGATGATGACGAAGCAGTGTTTCTGGTTGAATAACACCTACATTGCAGAACAAATAAAGGAGAAATAATATGGCTCTGATAAGGACTGAAGAATTGAGAGACCGCATTAAGGTCGTTATACCGATGACCGCCCCATATAATGCTTCTGCTGATAAGAAAAAGGAGAATATTGATAGTTTTAATGCGCTGTCTCGAGATGGATTACAAAACGATAAAGTTGAGCGAAGAATCCTTCTATACCAAACTCAAGCTGGAGAAAAAGTATATATGCAGTATCCAGGAATCGAGAGCGCACGAGAAGGAATACGCGCATTTCCTTTAGATGCAAGACCGGTCCTTCAAAAAGCAGACGGTACTTATGCAGCTGATATGGATTTTAAGAAAATATGGGATATTATTGATAGAATTGGCGAAGGACATCGCGATGATATCGATATCTTAGCCACCATCTTCTTGCGTATTGCATATATGTTGGATTACAAACATAATGACCAAGAGTATCTTTGTGAAGAACTTGATATCGAGAACGACAGTGTTAGTGAATCTGAACACATACGTTTTGTCTGGAATTCACTGGAACTTGACCAAGATGTATTAGAAACGCTAAACGACCGATTTAATACTCAAGAAGGAATGTCTATAGAGGGATTCTTGTACTATAACGATCTGCTTGCTCAAAATGAAGACTGCAAATACCGCTATATACAAGGTGATAGATGGACTATCACAGCTGGCAGAATCAATAATTGTTTGTCCCACCTTACTGTAATATCTCACATCAGAGGGAAAATTGGCATCTCAAAACTTATAGACAGTTTTCAGCGGACTGGTGTTGCACCCTTGCCTCAAAGTAGATTTGATGAGGCATGTGGCGAGCTTGTAGAACGCAGATAATGAAACATCCAAAGTCGTATGATTCGACCCCAGAGACCCGGAAACGCATGTCCAAGGTAAAACTAAAAAACGGTGATGCTGAGATGTTGCTTGCAAAGAAACTATGGCACCTTGGCTATCGTTATCGTAAAAATGATAAAAGGCTTCCTGGCTCACCAGATATTGCAATCAGCAAGCATCACATTGCCATTTTTGTTGACGGTGAGTTTTGGCATGGGAAGGATTGGGATGTTCGTAAAGAACGGTTGCAACGCAATCGAGAATACTGGATCGAAAAAATCGAAGAAAACATCGCACGTGATATTCGTGTTGACAAAGAATTACGTGCGATGGGCTGGACATCTATTCATTTTTGGTCAAAAGAAGTTTTGAAAGACGCAGACGGATGTATTTCAGCCATTCTTGAACTTATTATAGATTCGTATGAAGAATAACAAATATCGCAGGTTGATAGGATGGACAGCATAAGAGTCGTGGAGCTGTTTGCAGGAGTTGGAGGTTTCCGACTTGGTCTAGAAGCGGCATCCAGTAAGTTTAAAATAATATGGGCAAACCAATGGGAGCCAACGGATCCAAGCCAATATGCTTTTAAATGCTACGAAGCACATTTTGGGAATAACTCATCCCATGTATGTAAGGATATTTGCCAAGTGGCAGATGAAGTCCCGGAACATGACTTGTTAGTTGGTGGATTTCCATGTCAGGATTACTCAGTTGCCAAAAGCGGCGCAAAAGGGATATATGGAGAAAAGGGAGCTCTTTGGTGGCAAATAGAATCCATAATCAAGAGACGTCGCCCTCGTTGTGTTGTCTTAGAAAATGTGGATAGGATACTGCGTTCTCCCTCAAAGCAAAAAGGACGAGACTTTTCAATGATATTGCGTTCTTTTTATGAAAGCGGATATGCTGTTGAGTGGCGTGTTATCAATGCCGCTGACTATGGGCAGGCACAACGTCGAAGAAGAACATTCATTGTTGCTTTTCGAAATGATACTGATTATTTTAAAAACTTAGCAACTGTTACATGTACTGAAGGTTCTAAAGGGATGCATCGGCATATCGTAAAAGACGGGCTTTTTGCGCAAGGGTTTCCTGTGGTGCAGAACACAGGCGAACGAGTCGGTACTTTTATAGATGATATGTCGTTTGAAACGATGGATGAGCTTAGCCAGTCTGTGAAGGTATATCTGCACAATGCTGGTGTTATGATGAACGGATGGCTTTATTCAGAGGAAACGACACCGATATTTGAAACAGCAACAGAACTCGGACAGGTTTTGCAGGACGATGTGGACAAAAGATATTATATTGATTCTAACGATCTCCCGAAATGGCAATATCTAAAAGGAGCAAAAGAGGAGTATCGCACCTCTTCTGGAAGTAGAAGATATCTATTTGCCGAAGGTAAAGTCGCGTTTCCCGATTCGTTATCAAAGCCGTCTCGCACAATGCTAACAAGTGAAGGAACAGTTAGTCGCAGCTCGCACGTTGTAATAGACAAAACAACAGGGCAGTTGCGTTATTTGACACCTGTGGAATGTGAGAGGTTAAACGGTTTTCCGGATGGATGGACAGATATGCTTCCTGATAAATATCGCTATTTCACAATGGGTAATGCCTTGGTCGTGCCTATCGTTACAAGAATTGCTGAAACGATAATAAGGACAGAATTATATGATTAAAGAACTTATGCACGATCCGATTTTTCTTGCGGGAAAGTCGGAGATTGCAACAAAAGAAGATTTGCAAGTTGCACAAGATTTGCTTGATACGCTGGTGGCGCACAAGGATAGCTGTGTAGGTATGGCGGCGAATATGATCGGCGTGAAGAAGCGTATCATTGCTTTTTTCGATGAGAGTGGACGAACTCCTACATATACAGTAATGCTCAATCCCGAGATCATCAAGAAAGATGTTGCATATGACACCGAGGAAGGGTGCCTGTCTCTTCTTGGCTGCCCAAGACCTTGCAAACGCTATAAATCCATCAAGGTCAAGTATCATAACTTGGAACTGCAGACTCGCATCAAGACCTACACCGGCTGGACAGCGCAGATCATTCAGCATGAGGTGGATCATTGCGATGGAATCTTAATTTGATATATATTAGGAGAAAGAATATGAAACGAGTTTATGATTTCTTGAAGAATGCAGAAGTGTATTACTTGGCAACCGTAGAGGGAGATCAACCGCGAGTACGTCCTTTTGGTACAGTAAATGAGTTTGAGGGAAAACTCTACATACAGACGGGCAAGGTCAAGCCCACCTCGAAGCAGCTTGCGGCAAATCCCAAGGCGGAAATCTGTGCGTTTACAGGTGGAGAGTGGATTCGTGTTGCGTGCGAACTCGTAGAGGATGACCGCTTCGAGGCAAAGAAAGCTATGCTCGATGCATATCCCAATCTCCGTGGTATGTACGACGAAAACGACGGCAATACACAAGTGTTCTATATGAAGAATGCAACAGCGACTTTCTGTGCATTTGGCAAGGAGCCAGAAGTTGTAGAACTTTGAATATTGTTTTATAAGGATATATTAAATTTCTAATATCTAAGCTTTCAATATTAAATTTGCACGAAAAGTAGAAATCAAAAATATCGATGACAACTGCTACTTGTTATTAATATTTAGAGAACTCAAAAAGAAGGAATTGTTATGGATGTTAATAAACTAATTGCTCATTATCAAGGCAACTACTCACATAAAGTCTTTTTAACAAAACTGTCTGATGCAACGCAAAACGCCTATATTATGTACATCCACGACTATTCACAGGAGTTGGAAAGCTTTTCTGATACTTTCCTAAAATATCTACCGTTCTATGTTAGAAATTCCGACTATTTTGAGGTGATTGACGAATCTGGGGATATAGATTCGCAATTAGCAAATAGATCAAAGAGTATGCGCAAAAACAGCCGTGTAATTCCTCAACGAAGAATAGAGTCTGATGGCATTTACGGTGAACTCTTTCTTGATTTCTATTTACGTATTATTAATGCGAGAAATGCAATAATGACGTATGCTAACAAACGATCTTTTGACTCCAACTTTGAATCTACTGGTCCAGATAATATTGTGTATTATGTGGATGCAAATGGAAACATCAACATTTGCATATGTGAGGCAAAATTTGTAGGCGGTGCGTCAAATGCGAAAGGTGCTCTTATTGAAGACATTGTAGGAAGACCTGCTACGCCTGGTAAAAAGGATGGCAAACCTGCACACGTTAGTGCCACCTACCTGAATGATTATTTTCAATTTGTGGTAGAAAAGGGATACCACATTCAGGAACCGGATAAATCTAAATTCAAATTATTTTTTGAAGAGTTGAATGCTCAACTTGATTCTGGTAATGATTTTGTATCAATATTGATTAAACATAATGTGTGTGTTAATTTGATTTTTTTTGCTATATTCGATAGCACGCGGAGAACTCCAGATAAGTTAAAAGATTATTACGATGAAATTTATAGTCAATGTGAGAAAAATGTAAAAATAATTGGATTCAACAATTATAAGATAGAAATTGTATTTGTACCAACCGAAAACCAAACGATGGACATAAAAAGAGCTATGGAGAAATCGTATGAATAGCAAGGAACTCTTAACTGCACTAAATGAATGTTCGTTTAGTGGAAATAATGAAAGAATTATAGATATCCTCAATCATCTTTTTGATTCTGGAGAATATAAGGCACACTTGAACTTGGTGTACAATGCTATTTCCTTAACCGAAATGTATGGTTTTCTTGCTTATTTGGATGAAGATGAGCAAACCAATTTTTTAGCATGGGATTCTACGCGCAGTGATTCTTATGTTGGTAAGGTAATGCCATACTATAACAGCGGACAGCTTTCATTACTATTAAATTTAGAAAAGCATCATAAAGTGTATTTATCAGCGCCTACCTCGTTTGGAAAAACAAGTTTGCTTTTAGAATTCATCATCCATAATTATCATAACTTGAACAACGCATTAATAATAGTTCCTACCAATTCTCTTCTAGAAGAATTATATATGAAGCTTATTGAAATTAATAAGCGCTTTGAAATGGGATATTATGTATCCACACAACCATATTTTAAAGAAGGCAAACGCAATTTTCTGATTATTACACCGGAAAGGTTTTTGCTTTTATATGAGGGATGCGACATATCATCGTTTGATATTGTGGTTATGGACGAGACTTACAAAATTGTTGATTCTAAAAATGAACGAGTAAGTGATTTCATAGAATGCCGTTCTCTTCGTTTTCGAAAAGTGGCTGACATGATAGGACAGACATCTAATCGGTTGATTTTATTGTCTCCTTTTACATACCATTTGACTGATTCTATGAGCCGTTTCTTAACTAGACATTCTATCAAGAAAATAGACCGTAAAATCGAGTATGTTAATAAAGAGACGTATTGCATTGATGATGCAGCATCTTTCAGAAATCATTTTAAAATTAGAGTTGTAGGTTACGCCAAGACAGCCAGTATACCTGACAAAGTTAATCTGCTGCTTCGAGTTCTTCAAGATCAAAAAAACATCGTATACGTATCTCAATATTCTAAAGCTTATGATATTATTGATAGGCTTGATTGGACACGACAACTTAAGGTAACAGATAGATATCTTAAATTCATTTCACACCTCGAAAAAACATATTCTATCGATGATACTTACGAGTGGAAAATTATTAGTGCTCTCAAAAAAGGGGTAGGCATTTATATTTCGCCACTTCCTCGTTATATTAAACGCGAGATTATTCGCCTGTATGAAGAAAATGTTCTTGGAACCCTTGTTGTTACAACATCGTTTACAGAAGGTGTTAACACTAATGCAAGCAACCTAATATTTACAAGTTTAGTTAATGGTCCGCCTACCAATCGTTTGTCAGACATCGATGTTCTTAATGTTTCAGGTCGCGCGGGGCGATTTGCAAAAAAGAGTATTGGTAAAATATACTGTATTTCTAAAGAAGTGTTTGATAAGGTCGTTCAATTGCAAAATGATGCACAAGTGAAGTTGGAAAACTATAACTATTGCATTCAAAGTCACAAGCGAATAGATTATGAAATCGATATGATTGAGGATGAATATCTCTCTGATTTGGAAAAAGAAGAGAAATTGAAAATCTATTCTGAGATTGAAGCGTTAGGATTAACTCCTGCAGATTTGAGATTGTCTTTGAATGTGTCTACAAAATGGAAATTAGCGTTGTATCGCTATTTTCAAGAACACAAAAATATTTTGACTGAATGTCATAGTAAAGCTACTGACTTGTTGAAAATCCAACCGCACGCACGTGTTGAATCGCTTACATTTATTTTCAATATTCTCAAGGAAGCCTTTGACAATGAGGAAATCAATGGCTTTGTTTGTGAACCGTATGACATTAGAGCTTTTGACCGAAAAGGGGCGTTTATTTGGGGACGTCTTTATCGCGTTTATTCTTCCGGAAAGATATCAAATATCATATCCAGCAATATGAAATATATTACGGGAAGATTTAACGATTTTGTTTCGGAACATAATCTCGGAAATGCTACAACAAAACGACAAGTGCAATACGCTTTTGAAGAAGAAGGGTTGGGATGGATTCTTCGATACTATAAGGCAGATCTTTCACCCAGTATTGATGCTTTTTATTCAGAGACCTTTAAGTTTATTTCAAACGTTATTCAATATAAAATTCCGTTTTATACATCTTTTTTTGTGTCCATATTAAAGTTGTTTCTTCAGAAAAATGGGTTTGAAGAACAATTTGATCTTTCTCATCTCGATGCAAAGAAAATAACATTATTGTTTGAAGACGGAAGTATATACGATGACTATTCAAAACTCATTGATTATGGCATGTCAAATGATTTGGTTATGAAGTTACATGATGCGCAGATTTCAATTGCACAACTTCAGACTGGCGAATATAATCGCGGCGTGTTCGATGAGTATGAACAATTATTAATTAACGACTTTGTCAGTGTTTTAATGTAGATTAAACGAAAGAATTTTTTGTGGGACAAAATCGAATTCTCTCTGGACTTTCGCAAACTCCTGTGGTACTGTTGTGTACTGCAAAGGAGGTGCGAATATGGCACGAATTACAGTAGAAGAAGTTTACAGAGGCGAAAAGTACGGCGTGATGAGCGCAGCGATGGCGGAGTATCTCAGGGACGGTCGTCCGGCAGAATATGACGAGCGTACTTGGGTGGAAATGCTGATCGTTAAGCACGCGCTGATCGCAGCGGACAAAATGAAATTAGGGGGCGACTCGATATCGGGAATGACCGATGCTGAGTCGTCCTCTTTTTATGTGAGGTGGGATGAACATGACAACGCTTGAAGATCTTTACTACGGCAACATTAGTCCGTGCGAGCGTGACATGAAGCGCGGATCACGGATGGACAAGCTGGTGAAGCTCATCTGCAAAAACGAGGAAAACCTCATGTCAACGCTCGCCGAACAGCAAAAAGAAACTTTCGAGAGGTTCAAAGAGTGCCAAAGCGAGATCTGTGACCTCACGGCTCGCCAGGCATTCAGCGACGGGTTCATCCTGGCGATAAGAATCATGGTTGAGGTCATGGACGGTATGGAAACGGTGGAAGAAATCTAACCTCTTCTGCCGTGGGTGCGGCCCGGTGCCGCGCCCTTTACCTTTTGCAAAAAATAGTGTAAAATAGTATTGACTCTAACGTAACGTTATAGTGTATACTCATAGCCGAGGTGAAGATATGAAACTACAGATCAAAGAATTTGCCGAGCTCACCGGTGTCAGCGTGCGCACACTGCATTATTACGATGAGATTGGTTTGCTGAAGCCGAGCTTTGTGGACGAGCAAAACGGCTATCGGTTTTACGACGAAACATCTTTGGAACGGATGCAGGAGATCTTGTTTTACCGCGAACTGGATTTTTCTTTGAAAAGCATTGCAGAGATCCTCGCCTCGCCGAATTACGATAAACAAAAAGCGCTTGCAGAGCAGAAGCGGTTGCTAACACTGAAGAAGGATCGGCTCACACGGCTGATTGCAGCTCTGGAACAAGCAGAAAAAGGAGAGATTACAATGAGCGCATTTGACAACAGCGAATACGAAACCGCCCGTCAGCAGTACGAGGATGAAGCAAAGCAGCGTTGGGGCGGTACGGACGCCTACAAAGAGAGCCGGGCAAAGACGGCCGGATACTCCAAAGACAAATGGAATGACGTTCTTGCCGGAATGAACGGTGTCTTTACCGAGTTTGCCGAGTGCAAGAAATGCGGAGAGAGCGCAGACAGCAATACGGCTCGGCTGCTCGTGAAAAAACTGCAGGATTACATTACGGCGAATTTTTATCACTGCACCGACGACATCCTCGCAGGGCTCGGTCAGATGTACGTCGGCGACGAGCGATTCAAGAAAAACATCGATAAAAACGGTGAAGGTACTGCGGAATTTGTTGCTGAAGCTATTAAAATTTATTGCAAGAAATAATCACAACCGCCATCGGAAATTCCGGTGGCGGTTGGTTCGTCCTATTGAGATATTTTCAAAAATATGCTATAATACAGAAAAACGATAAGGGGGTCGAGTTATGAATGAACCGATCCGTCATCATTATATACCTCAATTTATCTTGAGAAATTTCTGCTTCAACAATCACGGCGACGTTCGCTATTATTGCAAAAATACAAACGTTGAGAGTGTAGCGAATACACGCGACGTGTTTATGGAAAGAAATTTGTACAGGGATGAAATCAATTCGCCAAACGATCCGACAAAGATCGAACGCGATTTTGCTGAGTTCGAACGAGAGGTTTCGCTGATCGTCAAAAGCAAATTACTCTCTGAGGACAAGATAATTCTAAACATAGAAGAGGATGGTAAGCTTCGTCTCTTTTTTGCTTTGATGGGTTTTCGTTCTGAAAGAGTGCGAACAAATTTTGAAACGGGTCTCTGTAAAAGCTCAAAGGATTTTTATTTACTTTATCAAAGGAATGGCAACTTCTTGGATTTTTGGAAAAGGAATTTAGGAAATGCCGTAAAGTGCAGATCGATTCAAGAAGTGATCGATCATCCGGAAATTGACGAACCAGTAAAAGCATTTTTAATTCGAGATACATTAGGATACCTTGGAAGATATTTTGTTGTTGCAGAAAGATGTGAAAGCAAAGATTTTATCATAGGTGATACTTATCCAGTGGTTGTAAGCGGTACTTTGCCAAACGGTTTTCTGTTAGAGTCGTATTCGATTTTTCCTCTTTCACCGGAAAGAATCTTAATGATGGTGTGTCGCGGTGCAGAAGGAACCCCGAGAGAGGTCTTGGGGTTTAGACAAACGGTACTGACGATGCCGAAGATGAATGACGATGGTACGTATACCATACGCAAAAGAAAGTTTTATGATGAGGAAGTAGAGTACATCAACGAGATGATATTCAAAGAAGCACAAGCAGGAGTTGTCTTCAAAAATAGTTTTTAATGTGGCAAAGAACGCCATCGGAAATCCCGGTGGCGTTGGCTATTTCACGGATTAAAAACTACTCCACAGTAGACAAAGAAAAAGTAATTTTTTCATTCTGACTGGACAAATAAAAAACTCTGTGTTAAGATAGAGCACCCGCGAGGCCGTGGGATAAAAATCGAAATACAAAAGGGGCAATTCAAAGACTTATACATACATGCACAATACGAACTAGCTGGGATGCTGACTGCACCCCTCGTTTCGTTGTGCGTGGATGTGTAGGTCTTTTTGTTTTGCCTGCGCATAGAGGTGCCCGATTTTTCCTCTGTATAAGTAGAGGAGAAAATTATTTTTTGTAAACAATCAAACTTTCGGGTGTTCAACTATATGATTTTTTCCTTTGGATTAGTGAGGGGATCTTTTTTCAAACGCCATCAATACATAGGCGCAAGCCTAAAAAATCTATCAGGAGGTAAACGAAATGAAAAAATCAATCTATCAAAGCTACGACGACCTGCCGCTGTTTCTCAATGCGGAACTCATCGCCAAGGTACTGGGCGTGGCACCGTCGTCGGCATACGAGTTGATGCACGAAAAAGGCTTCCCGGTCATCCGTGTCGGCAATCGCTTGATCGTGCCGAAAGAAAAATTCAGAGAGTGGGTGGACAGCCACTTCTCAAAGTGAAGGAGGAATGAAAAAAGATTGCGGTGATGCCGTATGAAGTACAACCGATATCCAAAACGCGACGCGGTGAAACATTATTTTCCTCTGCCGAATGAAATTTTTAGTTTGGATCTCTCGGCGGGTGAGATCGCGGTGTACGCTTATCTGATGTACTGCGAGGACAGGAAAACGTTTCAGTGCCACCCGAGCTACAAGACGATCGGCTCGGCGGTGGGGCTGAGCAAGAACACGGTGAAAAAGCATATCGACGGACTGATAGCAAAGCAGCTCATCACCACCGAGCCGACCAGCGTTATCACGAAGAAAGGACAAAAGCATAACGGCACTTTGCTCTATACTATCCGTCCGATCCAGGAGGCGGTGGAGTGCCGTTACCAACAGCAGCTCATGCACTTTCAAGCGGAGATGTGCCGACAAAAAGCATTGGCAAGGATAGAGAAACTCTACGGCGACCAAGGGTCGAGAAAAAAGCGGGAGAAAGCATAGGTGGCGTGACCGCCACCTATGCGACTCACATCGGACGGCAACGCCGACCGAAAAAGCCCGTGTTTACGGCATTTGTGAGCGTTTGAAATGCGAAAAAACATCGGTGCCAAAATAGGGGTCGTAAATACAAGCTTGGTGTAATTTCAGGAGCACACGACACCGAAAAATGCGATGAAATAAGGATTTTCTACGGCGCTGTGGCGTGGTGTATTAGGAAAAACGGAGGTAAATATGGAATCGAAAGAGAAAATACGAGTCAGCCTGTTTCTCGACAGAGATTTGGTGGAAACGGCAGACAAAATCATGAAAGAGCGGGGTTACCGTTCGAGGAATCAGTTTTATTCGGCACTGCTGAATGATGCGGTTGCGGATGAGGTGACCGACAAACACAAGGAAATCCTCGGTGAGAAATTCGCCGAAGCCATGACAGAATACGTAGAAGAAATCAAACGAGCGGTGTCCAAAGGTCTGTATCGCTATGCGGTTCATCAGGAGATCATCTCAAGAATGATGGCAGAGCACTACGGCTACAGTTACACGGACGTACACGATATGATGTGGGAGGCGTGTAAAAATGTTCGCCGACTGCGCGGTAAGGTTCCGCTGGAACAGATCCTCGCCGGCTACTACACAAAGAATCAAATCGAAACTATTCTTCCGACAGAAGAAGTCGATGAAGAAGATTTCTAAAGTCGCTGGATATTCGAAAAGAGTTGTGGTATGTTGTTGTGCTACAGAAAGGAGTGCGGCGTGAACCGAAGCGCGGCGGATATCGAAGCACGCATTGTTCACGCCCCGAAAATCCCTTCGGATTTTCCCAAGAAAGGAGAGAAATTAAAGTATGGCAAACAGAAGACCTGCGGGTGACGGAATGGTTCGGCAGAAGAAGCGTGGTCAATGGGAAGGTCGCATCACCGTCGGTCACAAGAGCGACGGCAAGCCGATCTTTCGTTACGTCTACGGCAAGACGCAAAAGGAAACGCTTGAAAAATTGCATCAGCGCATTGAGGACTACCGCGGCGTGGAGCTCACCGAGGACAGCAAGATGACACTCGGCGAGTGGCTCGACCGATGGCTAAACGAGTATATGATCTTCACCATCCGCGAGAGCACCTGGGACAGCTACGCTTCGATGATCCGCACACACGTAAAACCTTACCTCGGCGATAAGCCGGTGGCGTTCATCACCACCGCCGACGTGCAGAGAATGTATAACAAAATTAAAAAGAACGGTCGGCAAGAAGCGCATCCACTTCGCGGACACGAGCTGGCCGACAGTACGGTGCGCAGCGTTCACATGATGCTCCACGAAGCCATGGACGCGGCGGTGAGAGAACGGCTCATCGTCAAGAACCCCACCGACGGTACCACCATCCCGAAAAACAATTACGCGCCCAAGCAGATACTCACCGAAGCACAGCTTGAAAGGTTTATGCGCATCGCGATGCGGGACGAGGTGTGGCGCGACTTCTTCTACACCGAACTGACCACAGGACTGCGTCTCGGTGAGATCTGCGGACTGCGATGGTCGGACTTCGACGAAGCGACGGGACGGCTGAAGATCTCTCGGACAGTGAAGAAAAAGAAAGGCGGCGGTGTGACCTGGGGCGACACCAAAACTGAAACGGGAATGCGCAACATCCTGCTGCCGCCGAGCACCGCGGAGATACTGCGAGAGCGAAAGAAAACGGCAATGAGCGAATGGATCTTCCCAAATATCTACAGACCCGAGGAAGCGATGCATCCCGAGTATCCCTACAACCGTATGAAAACCTTGCTAAAGCAAGCGGGACTACCGCTGATACGCTTCCACGATCTGCGCCACACCTTCGCCACCCATGCGTTGACGGGTGGCGTGGATGCCAAGACGCTCTCGAAAATACTCGGGCATACCAATGCCAGTTTCACGCTGGACACCTACACCCACGTGACCACCGACATGCAAAAGCGCGCATCGGGCATCGTCGGTGGCTTCATGGAAGACCTCATCATAAAGGAGTGATGCGTGAACCCCAAGTAAGTGCTAATCGCAAGTTCTCGTTGTTCACGCCCGAAAATCCTAACGGATTTTCCGAAGAAGGGAGGAGAATTAAAAATGGCTAAAAGAAGAAAAAACGGTGAAGGTATGATTCGCAAAAGGAGCGACGGCCGGTGGGAAGGCCGCGTGGTGGTCGGATACGATGACAAAGGCTTGCCGATCACTAAAAATGTCCTTGCGCATACCAAGACCGAGTGTGCCGAGAAACTTGAAAAACTGAAAGAGGAATACCGACCGCCAAGCACGCGGTGCAAGCCGAATATGCTGTTCGGCGATTGGGTGGAGTTCTGGTACGAGAACTACTCCAAGCCGGCCATCCGACCGCTGACTCAGTCCAATTACGAGAACCGCATCTACGACCACATCATCCCCGAGATCGGTAAGATCCCGCTGAACAAACTGACGCAAAACGATCTGCAACAGTTCTATGCACGGCTGAAGCGAAACGGACGAAAGCAGTATGTTGAGAAATACGGAACGGGACTGTCCGACCGTATGGTGCGTGCCTGCCACGCAAGTTGTCGCATGGCGCTTGAAAAGGCGGTGGCCGAAGGGCTGATACGAATCAATCCTGCCATCGGTTGTAAACTGCCTCCCAAGAAAGCGCGGGAAATGCAGGTGCTGACGAAGGACGAGCTACAGCGATTCCTCGCCCAGGCCAAAGAGGATGGATACTATGAACTGTTCCTCTTGGAGCTCGGCACGGGAATGCGCCGAGGGGAGCTGATGGGACTGCAATGGGATGACCTCAACTTCCAAACGGGCGAGCTTCAAATCGTCCGTCAGGCGTGCGCGGTGAACGGAAAAATTGAGATCTCCGTGCCGAAAACAAAAAGCTCCATCCGCACGGTGGTACTGCCGCCGTCGCTGGTGGAGGTGTTGAGAAAATATAAGGAAACGTTCAGCTCACGGTGGATGTTTCCGTCACCGCAAAATCCCAACGTGCCGAGGTATCCTACGTCCGTCGGCGATATCCTGTCGATCCTGCTCAAACGGGCGGGATGCAAGCACGTGCGGTTCCACGATCTGCGCCATACTTTCGCCACGATGGCGTTAGAAAACGGTATGGACGTGAAAACGCTGTCGGCAACGATAGGCCATGTGTCAGCGGCAACGACGCTGGATATTTACAGCCATATGACCGACACGATGCAGATGCAGGCGGCGGTGAGCATTGACCGCAAAATCGGGCACACAAACGCACAGATGCCCGCGGTAGAGCAAACACCCGAGGAGACGGCGAAACCGCCCGTAAACGCCCCGTGTGCGCCCACAGAGCCGCATCCCGAACCTGTCCCGAGAAAGATACGCAAGAGCGGTACGGGCTGTCTGTATCAGATCAACGACAACCTCTGGGAAGGCAGCTTCTTCCCAAGACTGCCGAACGGCAAGCGAAAGAAATTCAACGTCTACGCCGAAACGAAAGAGCAATGCGAAATCAAACTCGCCGAAATGATCGAAAGAGTAAAAGCAGAAATCGCAGAAGAGAAAGCCAAACGAAAAGAGGGCGACTCGTAAGAGCCGCCCTCAGAAATTGGTTTGCAGTAAACAAAGAATAACAGAATCGCTTCAATTACTCTTTGCTTCTGTTTTGCTATTTGGTTGGGTTCTTTTTCATCGGCTGTATTAATGGATCGTGAGATCAGAGCCATTATAGTCAATGTGGATGACGCTGTCGGGCTCAATATCACCGCCAATTATCTCACGTGCAAGAAGCGTTTCAATCTTGGATTGAATGAATCTCTTCAACGGTCTCGCGCCGTAAATCGGATCGTAAGCGGAATCGATAATATGTGCCTTCGCTGCGTCGGTGATCTCAACCTTCAATTGCTTATCCTTGAGGCGCTTATTCAAATCGGCGATCAAGAGATCTACGATGCCGTGGATGTTTTCCTTCGTAAGCGGCTTATAGAACACAATCTCATCGAGACGGTTGAGAAATTCGGGACGGAAGTTGCGTTTGAGCAGTTCGGAAACGGTTTGCCTTGCTTCCTCGTTGATCTCGCCGTTTGCATTGATTCCATCAAGAATTGCACCGGAACCAAGATTAGAGGTCAGGATAATGACCGTATTCTTGAAGTCAACCGTTCTGCCTTGGCTGTCGGTGATACGTCCGTCATCCAAAACCTGCAACAGTACGTTGAATACGTCGGGATGTGCTTTTTCTACCTCATCGAAGAGGATCACGGCATAGGGCTTTCTGCGCACCGCCTCAGTCAGCTGACCGCCCTCATCGTAGCCCACATATCCGGGAGGCGCTCCGATCAGACGGGATACGGAGTACTTCTCCATATACTCACTCATATCAATACGGATCATACTCTTTTCGTCGTCGAATAAGGCTTCGGCAAGAGCCTTGGCAAGCTCGGTCTTACCGACACCCGTAGGACCTAAGAAGAGAAACGAACCAATGGGACGGCGCGGATCTTTGATTCCCGCACGGGAACGAAGAATGGCTTCGCTGACCTTAGTCACCGCTTCATCCTGACCGATGACGCGCTTGTGAAGGATTTCTTCCAGTCCAAGAAGTTTTTCGCGCTCGCTCTCCATGATCTTAGATACAGGAATGCCCGTCCATCTTGCCACGATCTTGCAGATCTCCTCCTCGCTGACAGTATCACGAAGGAGGGAAGTGCTTGCAGATGTTTCGGCAGCTTTTGCCTCTTCCTCTTCCAATTGCTTCTTCAAAGAGGGAAGCTTACCATACTGAAGCTCTGCGGCTTTGCCGAGGTCGTAGTTGCTCTGCGCACGTTCGATCTCTGCATTTGTTTGCTCGATCTCCTCGCGGAGCTTTTGCAGTCTCTCGATCGACCGCTTTTCCATATCCCACTTGGATTTCATTTCGTTAAAGGTTGCACGCAGATCGGCAAGCTCGGCTTGGATTTCCTTGAGATGCTCTACCGATAGCTTATCCTTTTCCTTCTTCAGCGCTGCCTCTTCAATTTCGTGCTGCATGATCTTACGGGCAACCTCGTCCATCTCGGAGGGCATGGAAGTCATTTCGGTCTTGATCAGAGCGCACGCCTCGTCCACGAGGTCAATGGCTTTGTCGGGAAGAAAACGGTCGGAGATATAGCGGTCGGAAAGAGTAGCGGCGGCAATTAAAGCTCCGTCGTGGATCTTGACACCGTGGAACACTTCGTAGCGTTCTTTAAGTCCTCTCAGAATCGAGATCGTGTCCTCAACGGTAGGCTCGGGAATCATGACGGGCTGGAACCTACGCTCCAAAGCCGCATCCTTTTCAATGTACTGACGGTATTCGTTCAGAGTCGTTGCACCGATACAGTGAAGCTCGCCGCGTGCAAGCATTGGCTTTAAAAGATTGCCGGCATCCATAGCACCGTCGGTCTTTCCCGCACCTACAATGGTGTGGAGCTCGTCAATGAACAGAATGATCTTGCCCTCACTGTTCTTGACCTCTTCCAACACTGCCTTGAGTCTTTCCTCAAACTCACCCCTGAATTTCGCACCTGCGATCAGCGCACCCATATCCAGAGAGAAGATGATGCGATCCTTCAAGTTGTCGGGAACGTCGCCCTTGGCAATACGCAAAGCAAGTCCTTCCGCAATGGCAGTCTTACCGACACCGGGCTCACCGATCAAACAAGGGTTATTTTTGGTCTTTCTGGACAGAATTCTAATCACATTTCGGATCTCGTCGTCACGACCGATCACGGGGTCGAGCTTTTGTTCTTTTGCTTTGGCAACCAAGTCCTGTCCGTACTTTTTGAGTACGTCGTAGGTCTCTTCGGGATTGTCGCTCGTTACGGTTCTGCTGCCACGAACGTTTTTCAGAGCCGTTAAGAAGGCATCCTTCGTAAGTCCTGCATTTCGGAAGATAGCCTTGACCTTCATATCACCCTTTGCAAAGAGGGCAAGCATCAGATGCTCGACAGAGACGAACTCATCCTTCATCTTCTTCGCCTGTGCCTCTGCCTCGGTGAAGGCTGCATCAAGCTCTCTTGAGAGATAGAGTTTGTCCGCTTGCATACCGCTGACCTTTGGCAGGGAAGAGATTGCCTGCTCGGTCTGCTGCTTTATGTTTTCAATGGAAGCGCCGGATTGCTTGACAAGGTTAGGGATCAGTCCATCCTCCTTGGATACAAGGGCATCGAGCAGATGGATCTGTTCGATCTGCTGATTTCCGTTTTCCAAGGCAATGGATTGCATATCACGAAGCGCTTCAATACTTTTTTGTGTATATTGATTCATATTCATATGCGTCACCTCGTTGCGTTAAAAATGGAGTGGGGGACCCCTCCGAAGAAGGATCCCCCGATTATTTACTGGATTTCAAGTCGTCTGCCTTCTTCGACTTTCTGTGTTGCTTTAGGCAGCGTCAGCGTGAGAATACCGTCCTTGTAGGAAGCGGAGATTTCATCACTGTTGATACCGTCCAGATCAAAGCTTCTGGTGAAGGAGCCGTAAGAACGCTCTCTTCTGAGATAATTGTTCTTTTCGTCCTTTTCCTCATTATCGGTTTTGTGCTCAGCATGGATCGTGAGGTAGCCGTTTCTGACTTCGGCGTGGATATCCTCTTTAGAGAAGCCGGGGAGCTCAGCGTCAAGAACGTATGCGTTCTCGGTCTCGCGAATATCGGTCTTGAAGGCAGGAACCTGATGTCCGAAGAAGTTCTTCTCAAATTCCTCCATCGCTTTGAAAGGGTCATAGGAACCAAGAAAATGGTTGTTGCGTGCAAAGGGTGTAAGTTCAAACATAACAGAATCCTCCTTATAGATTTGTAAGTGTATGATTTGTTGAAAGGAGCAATTTTATTCGAGATCCAGGCGCCATTCGGATCTCTTCCTTTCACATGATATATTGTAAACCGGATTTGTTACAAAAATGTTATAAAAAAATGTCATAATTGTAAATATTAGCACTCGACGACAGAGAGTGCTAATTTCTCAAAGCCGGAAATCGTTGTTGCCCGATTGAAAAAGGGGAATGCGTTAACAAATAGCGTTTTAATGTGCTAATCTGTAAATTGCTCAAATAAACAAATTCCAATTTGTTTGGATGATCATACAGAGCGAGGGCAGACGGTTTCCGTCAGCCCTCATATATTGAGAAAAGGCTCAGGAACATTGATTCCTGAGCCTTTTTGGTCCGAGTGACAGGGATCGAACCTGCGGCCTGATGGTCCCAAACCACCCGCGCTACCAGCTGCGCCACACCCGGATATTTATTAAATTTTTCTCAATTGTGGGATAAACTGTGGTCAAAACGATTTTTGACCGAAATTTTGATTTTTATAAATGCCCGAAACCCGCATAAATACAGGGGTTTTGAGGCTTTGTATTTTTTAGGGCAGTAAACGCCCGACACGCTCCCAAACCAAGCACTCTACCAAGCTGAGTTACACCTCGAAACAGCATTTAATATTATAGCCGCTGTTTGCAGATTTGTCAAGTGCAAATCAATAATTTTATATAATCCTATTGTAACTTTCGGCGCGATACTATATAATAGTGTTTAGAAAAATGAAAGGATTTGATTTCATGCGGATACTTTTAGCTGAGGATGAGCGCGACCTCAACCGTATCATCACGAAAAAGCTGACCGACGAAGGCTACAGCGTTGACAGCTGCTTTGATGGCATTCAGGCGCTTGATTATCTGAACGCGGCGGAATATGACGGAGTTATTTTGGATATCATGATGCCCAAAGCTGACGGCTTAGAGGTGCTATCTAAGCTCAGAGCATCCGGAAATCCTGTTCCTGTGCTTTTTCTCACTGCCCGAGATTCCATATCAGATAGGGTAAAAGGGCTTGATATGGGGGCTAATGACTATCTCATAAAGCCGTTTTCCTTTGAGGAGCTCAGCGCCAGAATACGCGCCATGACAAGAAAAAGCTTCGGGCATAGTTCAAATACGCTTTGCGTTGATACTCTGGAGCTGGATGTGTCCACCCACCGTGTAACCCGCTCGGGCAGAAGCATACTTCTTTCCGCAAAGGAATTTGCGCTTTTGGAATATATGATGCGCAACGAGGGCATAGTTCTGTCAAAGGAGAAAATCTAGGATCATATTTGGAATTTCGATTATGAGGGCGGAACCAACGTCGTTGCGGTTTATATAAACTATCTCCGTGAAAAAATAGATAAGGACGAAAAGGTCAAGCTTATTCACACTGTGAGGGGAGCAGGATACGTCCTAAAAAGCGGTGAAGATAAATGAAGAAGCTTTCAATACGCCTAAAAATTACCCTTTGGTTTGGAGCTGTTCTTGTTCTTATAACTGCGGCAATGTCTGCGGCGATACTGTATATCAGCTCATCTGTTTTAAGTGATACCATAAGGGATGAGCTTGTTTTAACTGTCGAGAGCAATGCCGATGAAGTCGCTTTCCGCACTCATGAAACTCTTCATGATGCCGAGCACGCAGAAAGCGGCTACAGATACTTGGAGTATAACGGCGGATACCTCGAAATAGATGACGATTTTCTGAATTCAAGAAACAGCGTTTACTGTGCGGTTTATTCAGAAGACGGCTCGCTTGTTTACGGCGAAAACCCGATTGCATACGCAACGGCCGATATGAAGTATACAGATGGATATATAAGCTCAGTCCCATATGACGGTGTGAAGTACTTTGTTTATGATAAGCTGCTCGAGCTTTCATATGGTCAAAAGCTATGGCTCAGGGGAATAGTTTCTGCGGAATCCGGAAGCTCTCAGATTTCCAATATCATCAAACTGACGCTTCTGCTCTTACCGACATTGGTTGTGATAGCGGTTGTTGGGGGATATTTCATAGCAGGCGGCGCGCTGCGTCCCGTTAAAAAGATAGCCGAGGCGACCGCAGAAATAGAGCGTGGCTCCGACCTTAAAAAAAGGATAGAAATAGGCGAGGGAAGCGATGAAATACACGTCCTTGCGGATTCGGTCAATTCAATGATAATGAGGCTTGATAAGTCCTTTGAGTCGGAAAAGCGCTTTTCATCTGACGTCTCGCACGAGCTTAGAACCCCAGTCTCGGTGATATCCGCTCAGTGCGAATATACACTTGAAAAGCCACGCGAGGTCGAAGAATATGAAGAAGCCTTGAAGGTTATCAGCCGTCAAACCGATAAAATGGGCAAAATGATATCCGATATGCTTGATTTCACCCGCCTTGAAACCAAGTCGGACAGATATGCTAAAACCGACGTCAATTTCTCGGAGCTTGTTTAGCTTGCCTGCATTGACTTTTCGCGCATAAAGCAAAAGAATATAACACTAGAATCGAGCATTGAAGATGGTGTGATGGTGACAGGAAACTATGAGCTTCTGCAAAGGCTTGTAAACAATCTTATATCCAACGCTTTCAGATACGGTCGTGAAAACGGTCAGACGAGGGTGTCACTTACCTCTGATAAGGACAGAATTTATCTGCGCGTTGCAGACAACGGAATCGGCATCAAGCCGGAGGATATTGATAAGATATTTGATAGGTTCTATCAGGCGGACAGCTCCCGAACCTCCGGCGGAACGGGCTTGGGTCTGGCTTTGGCAAGGGAGATTGCCGAGTTCCACTCAGGAAAGCTCACGGCTTCCAGCCGATTTGGAGAGGGAAGCGAGTTTACATTTGAAATGAAAAAAATTAAGGAATAATTCTCATTTATTAATATTACTCTAATATTTCCATGATATTGTATAGATACAATAAAGAATAAACGATAGGAGAATTAATTATGAGTAAGCTTAGTGGTTTTGTTCTAAGTCATAAAAAAGCCTTTGCGGTTTCAGCTTCTGTGGTCGTTGCAGCCGCTGCACTGGGATGCGGAGCATTTGTCGGATTCAAGGCGGGTGAGAAATCCAACCGTCTTCAAGCTTCAAACTATATTCAGCCGGATGTGAATGAGGATTCGCAGAATGTAACAGTTGGCGGCGTACTGACTGATGAGACAATCAAGGTGGATAATTACTTCGCCGGCATCAGCGCTGATGAAGCAAAAGATATCGCCCTGCGCGACGCGGGTCTTACCGCCGGAGAGGTTACAATCGTCAAGTCCGAAACCGAAGTCGATGACGGCGTTACAAAGCATGAAATCGAATTCATAAACGGTGAGGATAAATACGAATACGAAATAGACGCTAACACCAGTGAGATTCTGCTCCGCGAGCTTGAGCATGAATATGAGCTTATGACCGAAAAGCTGAATCAGCTGGATAAGCCCGGACTAACTAATCCCACAAGTGCGCCGATAAGCCTTGACGAAGCAAAAGCTATAGCCTTGGCAGATGCAGGTCTGACAGATGCTGTATTCACCAAAGCAAAGCTTGACCATGATGACAACAATGACATTTACGAGATCGAGTTCTACTCCGGCACCACCGAATATGAATATGAGTTATCTGTCTACGGCGGAAGCATACTGAAAAAGGATGTTGAGTTTGCAGATTTGAAAACTGCCGTCGGGGGTCAGGATATAGGCTTAGAAGCCGCAAAGGAAGCCGCTGTTAAGGATGCCGGTCTGAATTATGCGGACATCAGCTTCACAAAGGCCAAAAAGGACACCGACGATGGCATATCAGTATACGAAATCGAGTTCAGCTTCGGCGATGTCGAGTATGATTATGAGATTAACGCTTCGACCGGCGGAATCATCAAAAGAGAGAATAAATATACGACAAAATATGATGATATAAACACTGCGGTTAATGCATTCAGACAGATTGACTCCATCAAGGACATCGCTCTGACTGATGCCGGTGTGAAGGCAGCAGATGCTACCTTCACCAAGACAGTCCTCCACAGAAACGACGGCAAGGATGTTTTCGATATCGAATTTTACACCTCTGACAGTGAATACGAATACGAAATAGATGCCGTAAGCGGCAAAATCATCAAAAAAGAATCCGAAAGAAGAAAGGGAAGTGCCTCCCCGGCAAATACCGGCATAGATATTGGAGTTGAGGATGCAAAGCTTGTCGCACTTAAGCACTGCGGGCTTTCCGCCTCTGATGTAGTCTTCACCACCGCCAAGAAGGACTGCGACGACGGTGTAGACTGCTACGAACTTGAATTTTGCACGCCCGAGCATGAATATGAATACGAGATCCACTGCTCTACCGGCGAAATCCTCCACAATGAATGTCATAAGCATGACAGGGATGACAATGACTGCGGTCACCACCGTAACCATCATTAAAAATAAATGAGAAATTCAATGCGCGGGTACTTGATATTATCCGCGCATTGTGTTAAAATAAGTTGATGCTTGATGTATCAACTTTTTTTCATATGTTCAGCTCTTTGTGCATATTAATTGGACAAGGAGGCGGATGGCTTTGAAAAAAACAAAAGGAATAAGACTTGATATGCTGCTGATAATATCCCTGATAATAGGTATAGGTATCGGAGCGGCAGTAGGCGCAGGTATGACCCCGCAGGGGCTTATGACAATATATTCCGATGGCGTATATTCCACGGGGGACGATTGGGTTTCTGCGTTTTTCTCTTATTTTATAGGTTCTGCGGCTTTTGTTACGGCGGCGTTTTTGATGGGCTTCTGCGCAGTATCTCAGCCGTTTGAGCTGGCGCTGGTGGCATTTAAAGGCATGGGTCTGGGAGTGCTGGCAAGAAGCATTTATTCCTGTGATAATATTTTGATAAGAATAGCGCTGTTCATACCGTTTGCGGTGCTTTCCTCCGGGATATTGATAATGCAGTCCTTCGATTCTGTTGCAATGTCTACAAGATATCTTATGCTGTCTGTAACTGCGGAAAACCGCTTGGGCATAGCGCACGAGTTCAGGGACTACATATTCAGATTTATGATATATCTTACCGCCTGCGCCGCGGTAAGCGCAGTCAACTGCCTTATGCTCAGACTGTTTGACTATTTGGGAATGATTTAGCAAGACGAAAAATGAAAGGAATTCAAAAATAATGGGAATGTTTTCAAGATACGAAAAGGTAGGAAAAGGAATATCCAAAAACCCGGATGATAAACTGCCGGCATTTCAGTTTTTCGAGATTTACTTTTCTCATCTTTCAAAGCTTATACTGCTCAACTTCATGTATATTGTAGCTCTGCTGCCATTTGCACTTATCATGCTGGTGGAGTACTATTTTGGCGGAGAGAGCGGCGCGTATTATATCGCATTTTACGCAGCTTTTATCCTTCTCGGAGTGATTGTTGGTCCGGCTACCTGCGGTTTTACAAAGGTTTGCAGGAATATGTCCTGCCGCAGACCCACATTTTTGTGGCATGATTTCTGGAAGGCGTTCAAATCCAACTTCAAGCAGGGAGCAATAGTGGGAATGATAGATATGGCGTTTGTTGCCGCAGTGTCGGCGGCGTTCCCGCTTTATTACAATATGAGCCTTGAAAATTCTGTCTTCTATATTCCTTTCCTTATCTGCCTTATCTGCTCGATAATGTTTCTTATGATGCATTTCTATATCTACCTGCTGGTGGTTTCAACGAATCTCAGTGTTTGGAAGATACTTAAAAACAGCTTCTTCCTTATAGCTATCGAGATAAAGACAAGCCTTATAAACTTGATAGTAACCGTTTTGTTCGCGGCGTTTATACTTGTTTTCTTCCCGTTTACTTCGTTCTTATTCGTTGTTGTTCCGTCATTTCTGGGACTTATGTATTCCTTCAACTGCTTCCCCCATATCAGAAAATATGTCATTCAGCCGTGGTATGACCAGCACGGCGGGCAGAATCCCGAATTTGAATATATGAGCGATAACGGCGAGGCTGTGTTTGTTGACACCCCTGAAACGGAAGTACCGCCGGAGGAACCTAAGACCAATCAGAAGAAAAAAAGAATCAGATAAAGTTTTATCCGCCGTGACAGTCTGCCGCGGCGGATATTTGCGCAACCGATGATGTCATTAATCTTTCAAAGACGCAGTTGGTTGGAGCTGTCCGCATAGCGGACAGCTCCCGCAGTTAATTTTGCCTGTGAAGCGGGCAAAATCGCAGTTGGCAACGCCAACTGCTTTGCTCTACATGAACATTGAGCCAAGCCCTTCAAGCATTGAGCTGACTGAGCGTACAGCTCTTATAGTGTCTGATTTAAGATGCCTTTTTTCAGACTTTGTGGCGTTGGTAACTGCGTAAACAGCGGCTCCCGTAACTACTCCGACAGCTATTCCCTTGCAAAGTGAAGTGATGTTCATACTCATGGTAATCTCTCCTTGATAAGTTTATTTGCAGTAATATTCTGTACTGTTTTTTGAAAAATAAACGTCAAAAATATTGTTTTGTCAAGGAAAATGTGCTACAATGTTTTAGGAGCTTTTCAAGACAAAATCTGTAATCAGGTTCTGCGCTCGAACGGCTTATGAGATTGACTTAATATAACTTGCATATAAAGTGGTGATATAAACATGAAGGAATATAAAAGGGTAGCCGCTATACATGACCTTTCCGGCGTTGGCAGATGCTCGCTTTCGGTCATCATGCCCACTCTTTCGGTAATGGGAATACAGGTCTGCGCCGTCCCGACGGCTGTTTTGTCCACACATACCGGTGGGTACGGCGATGTGGTTATCAAGGACATGACCGAATACATCCCGCAGGCGCTGAATCACTATAAGACAGCAAAGGTTGATTTTGACTGTATCTACTCTGGCTTTTTAGGCTCAGAACGTCAGGTAGATATCTGCCTTGATTTCTTTAAGCAGTACCCGAATACGCTTAAAATCGTTGACCCTGTAATGGGGGACAACGGCAAGAGATATAAGACCTATACCCGAGAGATGTGTTCGAGCATGGCTCAGCTCGTTTCGGCGGCGGATATAATAACCCCCAATCTGACCGAAGCTTCTATTCTTTTGGGGATAGATTATCCCGCATCGGTGCTGACACTTAGCGAAGTCAAAAGTATGCTTGTAAAACTATCTGGCAAGGGTCCTAAAATCGTTGTGATAACAAGCGTTGCCATGGCAGACGGCAAGAACTGCAACGTCGGCTACGATAGTGCAAATAACGCTTTCTGGCGTGTGACCTACGAGCGAGTGCCGAGGCTTTATCCCGGAACAGGGGACTTGTTTGCAAGCGTCCTCACCGGCGGACTTTTGTTGGGGGACAGCCTGCCGATAGCCATCAGCCGGGCGACCGATTTCTGCGAATACGCCATAAAGACCACCTTCGGATATGGAACAGAGCCGCGGGAGGGCGTAATGCTGGAAAAGTGCCTTCCGATGCTGATATCCAACCAGAGCTTTATGGATTATTCTGCTATTTGAAAGATGTGATTATAAATGAAAAGTATGAATCTGAACGTTGTATTGGTAGAGCCGCAGATACCGCAGAACACCGGCAACATATCGCGCACCTGTGCCGTTACCGGGGCGCGGCTCCATCTTATAAAGCCAATGGGCTTTGCGGTCACCGATAAGAATTTAAAGCGCGCCGGTCTTGACTACTGGGACAAGCTGGATATCACATATTATGACAGTTTGCAGGATTTCTTTGAGAAGACCGCTGCTGATAATCCCAGATACTACTATTTCACCACTAAAGGCAAGAATGTTTATAGCGACGTCAAATATGAGGACAACTGCTATATCCTTTTCGGCAGAGAGGATAAGGGACTGCCCGAGGAGCTTTTGCATGATAATAAGGATAGCTGCGTAAGATTTCCCATGCGCCCTGAGCTGCGAAGCCTTAATCTTTCAAACTCGGTTGCTATAGCCGTTTATGAGATACTTCGGCAGTGGGATTTCCCCGATCTCTCACGAGAAGGAAAGCTGACCCGCTTTACATGGGAGGATTAGCCGAAGTTTTATAGAGAATAACTAATATGTTTTCGCAATCTTTTCACAATTTTTATCAAAAAATTTTTCCAATAGCTATTGATATTTCATTCGGAATTTTATATAATAAGTATGGCTGTATTTTACGGCTCTGATAAGTATATTTTAAAAAAGGAGATATAACTATGGCAGGATTAAACAAAGTCAGCGTTGATGATATCAACGTAAAAGGCAAAAAGGTTTTGGTACGCTGCGACTTCAACGTACCTCTGAAGGACGGCGTGATCACTAATGACAACAGAATCACAGCAGCTCTTCCCACTATCAAGAAGCTTATTGCAGACGGCGGCAAGGTAGTTCTTTGCTCACACCTCGGCAAGCCCAAGAACGGTCCGGAGGACAAGTTCTCTCTGGCTCCCGTAGCAAAAAGACTTGCAGAGCTTCTTCCTACAACCGTTGTATTTGCTAAGGACGATACCGTTGTCGGCGAGAATGCAAAGAAGGCAGTTGCTGAAATGAAGGACGGCGAGGTTGTTCTTCTTGAAAACACCCGCTTCCGCGGCAACGATGAAACCAAGAATGGCGAAGGCTTCTCCAAGGAGCTTGCTGATTTGGTAGACAACGAAGTTTTCGTTATGGATGCTTTCGGCTCCGCTCACCGTGCTCATGCTTCGACTGCAGGCGTTACCAAGTTTGTTAAGGAAACCGCTGTCGGATATCTTATGCAGAAGGAAATTACTTACCTCGGCAATGCCGTTGAGAACCCTGTAAGACCCTTCGTTGCTATCTTAGGCGGCGCTAAGGTTGCCGATAAGCTCAATGTTATCTCCAACCTTTTGGAAAAGTGCGATACCCTTATCATCGGCGGCGGTATGGCTTATACCTTCTTGAAGGCTAAGGGTTACGAAATAGGCAAGTCACTCGTTGACGATGAGAAGCTCGACTACTGCCGCGAAATGCTTGAAAAGGCTGATAAGCTCGGCAAGAAGCTCTTGCTTCCTGTTGATACCACAATTGCAGCTTCCTTCCCTGATCCTATTGATGCTCCCATCGAAGTAAGCGTTGTTGATTCTGATAAGATCCCCGCTGAAGCTATGGGTCTTGATATCGGATGCAAGACTGCCGCTCTGTTCGCAGAGGCTGTTAAGTCCGCTAAGACTGTTGTTTGGAACGGTCCTATGGGCGTGTTCGAGAATCCTACTCTTGCAAAGGGAACTTTAGCAGTTGCTCAGGCTATGGCAGATACCGACGCTACAACCGTTATCGGCGGCGGCGACTCTGCTGCGGCTGTTATCAACCTCGGCTTTGCTGACAAGATGACCCATATCTCCACCGGCGGCGGAGCAAGCCTTGAATATCTCGAGGGCAAGGTTCTTCCCGGTATAGATGTTATCGCTGACAAGTAATCGTTGAACTTTCGGGCAGGCAGGGCGGCTCGCCCCGCTTGCCCATTCTTTGTGAAGGAGTAATTAATATGAATAAGAATATAAGAAAAGCCGTTATCGCCGGCAACTGGAAAATGAATAAGACCCGCCCTGAGGCTAAAGCACTTATCGAGGCTTTAGTACCGTTAGCTAAGGACGCTGGATGCGAGGTTGTTATCTGCGTACCTTTTACCAATCTTGAAACCGCTGTTGAGCTTACCAAGGGCACTAACATCAAGGTCGGCGCTCAGAACTGCCACTTCGCAAAGTCGGGTGCATACACCGGTGAGATTTCAGCAGATATGCTTACAGAAGTCGGCGTAGAGTACGTTGTACTTGGTCACAGCGAAAGAAGACAGTACTTCGGCGAGACTGATGAGACCGTCAACAAGAGGACTAAGGCAGCCCTCGAAGCGGGCTTAAAGCCGATAGTTTGCGTAGGCGAGCTTCTGTGGGAGCGCGAGTGCAACATCACCGAAGAGGTTATAGCTCGTCAGATTAAGCTCGATTTCTATGATGTATCCGCCGAGGATCTTAAAAAGTGCATAATCGCATACGAGCCTGTTTGGGCTATAGGAACCGGCAAGACCGCCACCGCCGATCAGGCGCAGGAGGTTTGCGCCTTCATCCGTGATACTCTTGCTAAGCTCTACGGCAAGGACGTTGCAGATACTATCACCATTCAGTACGGCGGCTCTATGAACGCCGGCAACGCTGCCGAGCTTCTTTCTAAGGTCGATGTCGATGGTGGACTTATCGGCGGAGCATCGCTCAAGGCTCCCGATTTTGCGACTATTATCAACGCCGCAACCAACGGTTGATTGAATACAAGGAGATAATGATATGTCAAAGCCTGTAGTTTTAATAGTTATGGACGGCGTAGGCTTTTCCAAGACCGGCTTGGGGGACGCTGTCACCCTCGCCAACACGCCTACCTTAGATAAGCTTTTCAAAGAGCGCCCCTATACCCGCCTTAAAGCTCACGGTACCGCAGTAGGTCTTCCTTCCGATGATGATATGGGCAATTCCGAGGTCGGACACAACGCCCTCGGCTGCGGTCAGATTTATTCGCAGGGTGCAAAGCTGGTAAATGAATCCATCGAATCCGGCAAGATGTTTGCTTCTTCGACTTGGAATGAGCTGGTTGACAACTGCAAGTCGAACAGCTCTACTATGCACTTTATCGGTCTTCTTTCGGATGGCAACGTTCACTCCAACATCTCTCATCTTAAGGAGATGATCAAGAAGGCAAAGGAGATGGGCGTTAAGAAGGTGAGATGCCACATCCTTCTCGACGGAAGAGACGTTCCTGCAACCTCCGCACTTACTTATGTTGACGATTTAGAGGCTCTGTTGGCTTCCCTTAACGGACCCGATTTTGACGCTAAAATCGCTTCCGGTGGCGGAAGAATGAAGGTCACCATGGACAGATACATGGCAAACTGGGATATGGTAAAGCTCGGATGGAACACCCATGTTCACGGTGAGGGCAGGCAGTTCGCCACCGCTCGTGAAGCTATTGAGACCTATCGCGCTGAGCTGGACGTTATCGACCAGGATTTGCCGGCGTTCGTAATCGCTGAAAACGGCGAGCCTGTCGGCAAGATTTGCGACGGCGACTCGGTTATCCTCTATAACTTCCGCGGCGACAGAGCAATCGAGCTTTCAATGGCGTTCGACAATAAGGACTTTAACGAGTTTGACCGCGGCGTTATGCCCAAGGTGGTTTATGCCGGAATGTTGCAGTACGACGGCGATTTGAAGCTCCCTGAAAAGTTCTTAGTAAATCCGCCTGAAATCAAGAACACCCTTTCCGAGCTGCTTGTTGCAAACGGTTTGCGCCAGTATGCCGTTTCCGAAACTCAGAAATACGGTCACGTTACTTACTTCTGGAACGGCAACAAGTCTGAAAAGTTCTCTGAGGAGCTTGAAACCTTCAATGAGATTCCCTCGGACAAGGTTTCTTTCGACGAGCGCCCGTGGATGAAGTCCGCCGAGGTCACAGATGATGTTATCGCGGCAATGGAATCCAAGAAGTATGACTTTATCCGCTGCAACTATCCCAACGGCGATATGGTAGGTCATACCGGAAATCTGGACGCCACCATTATCGGCGTAGAATCGGTCGATTTGGGTCTTGCGAGAGTGTTAAAGGTTGCCGATGAGCTCGGTTATACCGTTCTTATCACCGCAGACCACGGCAATGCCGACGAAATGCTTGAAAAGAACAAGAAGGGCGAGATTCAGGTAAGAACAGCCCACTCCCTGAACAAGGTTCCGTTTATCATTTATGATAACGATAAGGACTATGTAATCAAGGACGGCGAATACGGTCTTGCAAACGTCGCTCCGACAGTTGCGACGCTTCTGGGTCTTAAAGCTCCTGACTGCTGGGAAGCAAGCATGATTTAGTACTTCAAGGCGCAGATTACAGCATACTGCAATCTGCGCCTTTTGAACAATATTTACTTCGGAACATTGAGGAAATTAACATGAAATTTTTAAGACTTATTTCGCTGATATGCGCTGTGTCTCTTGCTTTCTGCGTATTAGGCGGCTGCGCGAGCGAAAAAAACAATCTTGTCGAAACTGACGGTAAGCACGTCATCACTGCCACAAACCCGATAATGTGGTCTGACGTCCCCGATGAGGATGTCATTCGCGTTGGCGATACATATTATATGGTAAGCACTACCATGTACTTCACCCCCGGCGTCCCTATAATGAAATCAAAGGATTTGGTCACTTGGAATCTGATAGGATATGTATATGATACCCTTGAAAACAGCCCTCAGACCGACCTTTACGGCGATAATCACGCCTACGGAAAAGGCTCTTGGGCGGCGAGTATAAGGTATTATAACGATATGTTCTATGTGCTTTTCTGCGCATGGGATCAGGGCAAAACCTATATTTACAAAACTGCGGATATTGAAAATCCAAACTGGGAGAGGGTTGTTTTCGACAAAGTGTTCCACGATGCAACGCTCTTCTTCGAGGATGACGGCACGCCATATATTATTTCCGGTGCGGGAGATGTCTGGATAACCGAGCTTGAAAAAGACCTTTCTGCTATCAAACCGGGAGGCGTCGATAAAAAGCTGTTCAACACCGGAATTGTGGACGGTCTTTCCGGCGCAGAGGGCGCACACGCCTACAAAATCAACGGCAAGTACTATATCACAATGATAAGCTACGCCACAAGCACACCCGGAATAAGGCGGTGTGAGCTTTGCTTCCGCTCTGATAATCTCTTGGGCGAATACGAGGGCAAGGTGGTTTTGTGCGACGATATGGGCTACTACGGCAACGGCACGGCGCAGGGCGGCATAGTCGAAACTCCTGAGGGCAACTGGTACGCGCTTTTGTTCCAGGATCATGGCGCGGTAGGAAGAATCCCGGTTCTACAGCCTGTTACGTGGGAAGATGGCTGGCCTATGATGGGCGAGGATTCCAAGTCCGCTAAGGAGATATCGGTTCTGTCTGAGCTTGACGAGTGGCACGAATCCACCCTTATGGTGAACGATGAATTTGACTACACCGAAAATAAGCTTAAGCTCAATTGGCAGTTCAATCACAATCCCGATAACGATAATTGGAGCGTGACGGACAGAAGCGGATGGTACAGAATCACCACATCGCGGGTGGATAAGGATATGTTCCATGCCAAAAACTCTTTGACACAAAGGACAGAAGGACCATCCTGCACCACCGAGGCACTTATGGATGCTTCCGGTCTTAATCCCGGTGATTACGCAGGCATAGCAGCGTTCCAGACGAATGCCGGCTTTATCGGCATTTATTCCGATGACAGCGGTGTAAAGCATATCTACTTTGCAAAGCAGAACAGAAACGATGAGATGGAAATCATCCGCGAAGAGCCGCTTAATCAGGACAGCGTTTATTTGAAGATAGAATACAGCTTCTCCACAATAAACGAAGATGGCAGCATCACCACCGAGGATAAGGCGAAATTCTATTATTCGCTTGACGGTGAGAATTGGGAAAAGCTCTCCAAGGGCTTCACCATGACCTACGACCTCGATCTGTTTACCGGCTACCGCACTGCTCTTTATTGCTACTCGACCAAGGAAGCAGGAGGGCACGCAGATTTTGACTACTACCACGTAACCAAAAACGGCGCGGCAATAGAATGATATATTCTGACACAGCAATCAGCCCCGGATACTTTCCGAGGCTGATATTTTTGTATGAAACAATAATTCTTATCCCGATACTATATCATATATATTTCCGCCGGCTTTTGCTTCAAAATAGCTTTTAAGCTCCAAATTTTTATCCCATTTGTCTTGGGGATAAGATCCGTAGCGCTGCTTTACATCTTTCATTCTTTCCTTGATATCAACAACGCCGTCAGAGCCGGCCAAGCAGTCGCAGAGCTGAATCAGCTTGTCATAATCGTCAAATTCGGTTTTTTCAAGCTCTGATTTGATAAGCTTAACTTCCTCATCGGCAACATCAATGTTTCCGATATATTCAGAAAACCGCCCTGTGCCGAATGAGTGTGTCAGGCAGATGCGCGCAGCCTCGTCATATCCAAGCTGTGACATATAGCGAAAGCCGTCTGAAACGTGTTTAAGATGACCCTTGCCGAATTTACGACCTATATCGTGCAGAAGACCTAAAATATAAGCCTTCTCGGAATTCATCCCATCGCACTGCGATGCAATTCTTTCGGCACATACCGCAGCCACACGGCTATGGTTACCCCAAGGTCCGGGATTGCATTCAAGCGCACTTGCAAGTATTCTTTCAGCTTCCTCTCTTGATGGATACATATTAACCTCCTTACTCAATTTCGCCGATACAATAGCCGTCCTCTGCCGAGATTATTCTGACACCCCGCATTTCCCGCCATAGACTTTCTGTAAAGCTTTTTACTTTTACAAGCACATAGCTCCGCGTATGACCCTGATGCCAGCCGTCGCCGCGTTCGCGCTCAAACAAAACCTCATAGCTTTTGCCGATGAGCGATTCGAGATATTCCTTTTCGCTCACTTTGGCTGCTTCAGTCATGATTTTAGCGCGCTCTAAGCGGACGTTTATAGGAACCTGATTGCTTCTTTTAGCCGCTGCAGTTCCTTCACGCTCGGAATAGGGGAAGACATGAACTTTAGAAAATCCCACGCTTTTAACAAATTCCAGCGACTCTCTGAAATCCTCCTCGGTCTCTCCGGCAAAGCCTGTCATGACGTCGGTCGTGATTGCACAGTCAGCAAAGCGCTTTCTAAGCTCGTTGACAAGCGTTAAGTATTCAGCCTTGTCATACTTGCGGCGCATTTCACGTAAGGTTTTGTCGCATCCGGATTGAAGTGAAAGATGGAACTGCGGGCAAAGCTTGCCCTCGCGCGATAGCCGCTCGATAATATCAGCTGTGAGCATCTCCGGCTCTATAGAGCCCAAGCGAACCCTTTGCGCGCCGCTTTCGCGGCAAACTGCGCTGACTGCGTCGGCAAGGTCTGGCTTGCCAGGCAGGTCAAGCCCATAACAGCTCAGATTTATTCCGACCAGCACAAGCTCCTTGTGCCCGGAATCGACAAGCCTTTTTGCCTCGGATGAAATCTCCTCCAGCGGCTTTGAGCGTGAACGTCCGCGGGCGTAGGGGATTGCACAGTATGAGCAGAATCTGTCGCAGCCGTCCTGAATTTTAATTATGGCGCGTGTCTTTCCGCTTCCGTGTTCAAGCGTAAGTGGTTCTATTATCTCGCCTTTTGTGTGGGGGATAACTGACCTTCTGCGCCTGCCATCCCGCAAAAAATCCTCTATAAGCGCGGGCAGCTCGGATTTGTTGTTTTCCCCGACGATAACGTCCGCCAAGGAAAGCAGGGGAGAATCCCCATAAATCTGAGGAAAACATCCGCAAACGGCTATAACCGATTCAGGATTTTCCCGCCGCGTACGGTGTAAAAGCTGCTTTAGCTTGATATCCGCAGAGCCTGTTACGGTGCAGGTGTTTATTATAATGGTGTCGGCAAGCTTTGAATCGCTGACAGGGATATGTCCCCGGGCGGACATAAGCTCAGTCAGGCAGTCGGTTTCATATTGATTTACCTTGCAGCCAAAGGTGTAATAGTATACAGTCACTTGTATTTCGCCTTTCAGTTTATTTGATGATATTATACCACATCCTATCCGATATGTAAATCCAAGCGATAAAAAATCCCCAAAATTCGGCAAAAACACGACTTGACATAATCTTTTAATCTGTTATACTGTAATTAACCTGATAATATGAGGGTGCGGAAGACACGCTGATTTTTAGCTGAACAGCTTCCGTTTTACTGTGAAAGGATGGAATATCAATGACTAAATTAAACCTTAAACTCGAAACCATTAATGACGTCAAGGAGTTTGTTAATGCTGTAACCATGTGCGACTATGACGTTGACCTCGTTTCCGGCAGATATTCTATTGACGCTAAGTCCATCATGGGCATATTCAGCCTCGATCTTTCAAGACCGGTTGAGCTTCAGGCTCATGTTGACAATTGCGATGATCTTATCGCAAAGATTGACAGATTTATTGTAAAATAAGTTCAGGCGACTATTGTCAGATGGCATAACAAAATGATTGCGCGGCGCTTCGGTTTTGTATCGGAGCGCCTTTGCATTATACCATATAAAGTCCTTATATCAACGCCGAATGGCTTTTGTGTCGTTCATTTTTTAGTAAATATCCGGTATAATTATGTTGTCCGATAAGGAAAAATAAATTTTAAGGAGAATACCGAAAATGAATACAGATAAGGTTTATGCTCAGTCGATAGCCAACGAATACTCAAAGAAGAGCACCTCAAAGGTGGTAGCTCTTAAAAAGCTGGATAATAAAGTCAAGCGCCCTGCAAATATCTTTGCTTACACCTTCGGGGTAGTGTCCGCGCTTATTCTGGGCGTTGGAATGTGCCTTTCGATGAAGGTTATCGGAGACGGCAGCACGGCACTAACCGTTCTTGGAATCATCATTGGAGTTATAGGAATGGTCGGCGCAGGTGTAAACTATCCGCTGTTCAGAAAGATACTTAACAGCCGCAAGGAACAGTATGCCGGCGACATCATCCGTCTTGCAGAGGAAATCAGCGGCGAGGAATAATTTTTAAGTTAAAAGAGGTGGAAGCGATTGAACAAGTCGCAGAGTAAATATCAAAATACCGCGCAGAGGATGGACGAGGCGTTCATATCCCTGCTTGAGCATAAAGATTTTGAATATATAACCGTAAAGGATATATGCTCCGCCGCGGGCGTTAACCGCTCCACCTTTTATCTTCATTATGAAAATATGGGGGATATGCTTGGCGAGGTCAGCGAGTATATATCGAATAAATTCTTTTCACAATTTGATGAGAGCCTGAGCGCGTCGGTTTCAAACGTTGAGACCTGTCGGCTTGAAGACCTTGTTTTTATGGGACGTGATGTGCTCGTTCCTTATCTGAATTTTATAAAGGATAACCGAGCGCTGTATAAAATATGCTTAAAGCACCCTCAGGTAGTTGGCACAAACGACATCTTTACCACGATGTTCAGTAAAGCCCTCTCTCCGATAATGCGCCGCTTCCGCTATAAAGATGAGTATCACAGATATTTCATATCATTCTACCTCAGCGGCATGACGGCAATCGTTCTGGAATGGCTTAAGGGAGACTGTATCGAACCAGTCGAAGAAATTGCTGACATTATGAAGAAATGCGCCATACCGGACGGTAACGGTATCTGGACGATGGAAAAGGCAGCTGATTTGTTTGAAGACGAAAGCAGGGAAGATATCCTGCACTAAAAGCAAAGCTTTGAAATACCTTGATTTATATAGGAAAGATAATGGCTTTCATGCCGAATTCGGGCTGTATGCAGGGCTTGTAACCTCCTTTACGTATGCGGCTTTTCTTGCTGTATGCGGATATGCGCAGGGCTCAGTATGGCTGGGCTCGCTTGCTGGATATCATTTTTCGCTGGCGGCAATACGCCTGATTCTTACCAAAGGTCTTCGTAAGCCTGCACAGCTCGGAGCATGGAAGGCAAGCCTTTTAAGCGGCATTATGCTCTTTCTTCTGACAGCCGCACTTTATGGCATCGGCGTGCTGACTATAAGATACGCTCATGCTTCGAGCTATCCATATTACATTATATATGGTGTTGCGGCGTATACGTTTTACAAGGTGATTTCTTCGGTGCGAAGCCTTATTATATACCGAAGGCTAAAAAATCCTATCTATTCTGCAAGCATGATTCTCAACCTTTCTGCGGCGATGGTCTCGCTGTATCTGTTACAGTCCGCACTAATATCTGCTTTCGGAGAAGATGATAGCTTCCGGCAGATGATGGGGATAGTTTTAGGCGTGTTTATCGGCACTCTGATAGCCGTGGAATCTGTATATATGATTGTCAGCGCGGTGGTAAACATCAGTATCATCGGGAAAAGTAAACAGGACTGAGCAAATTTTTGATATAATATGTATCGCCGCACATAGGGCGGCATAAAATTTTACTGACCGGACTTGTTCTAAGGTCAGTATCTTTTTTTATGACGGTGATGTATATGAAAAAATTTTCGCGATTTATCATTGCTCTTTCAGCGCTGATGATTGCCATGAGCGCATTGTGTATCAATATCTTTGCAGACGGCGAGGATATTCCTGCAAATGCAGAAGCAGATTCCGTGATTCCTTACTCATATGTTCTTATGGAAGGCTCAACCGGCACGCTTCTCTACGCCGACAACGGCAATGCACAGTTCAAGGCTTCACATTCTGCGAAGCTTATGACCCTTTTGCTTGTCTGCGAGGCAATTGACAGGGGAGAGTTAACGCAAGACAGCATTGTAACAGTCTCAAAGCACGCAAACTCCATGCAGGGCTCGCAGATATGGCTGGACGTAGGGGAGAAGATTCCGCTTGCCGAGCTTGTGACGGCGATAACCGTCGGCAATGCCAACGACGCCTGCGTCGCGCTTGCAGAAGCCGTCGGCGGAACCGAGGAAGCCTTTACAGATATGATGAACAAGCGGGCTGACGAGCTTGGAATGTCCGAGACATATTATGCCGATTCAACCGGGATTTCCGACGATAGCCGCACCTCTGCCTGCGATATAGCGGTGCTGGCATCGGCGCTGTCAAGATACGACTGGCTTACCCCCGACTTTACCACATGGATGACGACCGTCCGAGGAGGAAAGGCGGAGCTTGTCTCTCAGAACAGGCTTATTCGCTCCTTTCCTGGAATTACCGGTATGAAAGCATATTATCACCGCGACTGCGGTAACTGCCTTGTAGCCTCGGCAAAGCGCGATGAGCTGACTATGATATGCGTAATACTCGGTGATCAGGATGAATTTGAGCGGTTCAAAACTGCGAAGGAAAAGATGACTATCGGCTTTTCGGCGTATTCAATATATGTTCCGAAAAGAAAGGATATATTCTTGGAGCCTGTCAATGTCAGCGGCGGGGCATCACAGACGGTCGAAACCGAAGTCCGCGATCTGGGAAGTTTTATAATAAGAACCGGAAAAGATAAGGATATAGAGATAAAAACCGAGTACGATGAGAACATAGAAGCTCCCATAGAAGCAGGACAGAGGATTGGCAGGGTAGTTTATGCTATTGACGATACCGAACTGTACGCTGTGGATATAGTCGCAAAAAGCGGTGTAAAGAAAATGAATGTGTTTTATGCGCTCGCAAAGGTTTTGAAAAACATTTTTATGGAATGATGTGATATATTTCGACCTTTCGGTATTGACTTAATATAATGTAAATTGTATAATATACGTATTCTTTTGGACGTTCACAAAAAATTCGCATATCAAACTAATATTTTTCATAAATTTCCTTGCAAATCTCCCTGAATTGTGCTACAATATATATAAATCTAAAAGAGAGGACTTGACATCTTATGTCTGTAAAATTAGTAACCAAATATGCCGACAAATTTGTTGCCCCGCATGAGCTTGAAGCCGTAAAGGTTCAGGTATCAGCCGCACATAATACGTTGGTCACAAAATCTGGTTTGGGAAACGATTTTCTGGGCTGGGTAGATCTTCCCGTTGATTACGATAAGGAGGAGTTCGCAAGAATTAAGGCTGCCGCCGAAAGAATCAAGGAAAAAGCCGATATACTTATCGTTATCGGTATAGGCGGTTCCTACCTCGGTGCAAGAGCAGCTATTGAGCTTTTGCGCAGCCCGTATTACAATAATCTCAAAAAGGACACTCCCGATATCTACTTCGTAGGAAATAACATCAGCTCAACATATCTCAATGAAATTCTTTCGATATGTGAAGGCAAGGATATCTGCGTAAATGTAATATCCAAGTCGGGAACAACTACCGAGCCTGCACTTGCCTTCAGAATCTTCAAAAAGCTTGTTGAGGATAAGTACGGCAAGGAAGAGGCAAAGACAAGAATATTTGCCACCACCGACAAGGCAAGGGGAACTTTAAAAGAGCTTTCCGACGCCGAGGGATACGAAACCTTCGTAATCGCGGATGATGTAGGCGGAAGATATTCCGTTCTTACCGCTGTAGGTCTTCTTCCCATAGCAGTTGCCGGATGCGATATTGATAAGATAATGGAAGGCGCTCAGGCTGCAAGGGAAGCTTATTCCAAGGACGATATGAACGACTGCTACAAGTATGCCGCCATGCGCAACATCCTCTACAGAAAGGGCAAGTCGGTTGAAATGCTGGTTTCCTATGAGCCTGCATTTACCATGATGAACGAATGGTTTAAGCAGCTCTACGGCGAAAGTGAGGGCAAGGACCATAAGGGTATCTTCCCGGCAAGTGCCATATTCTCCACCGACCTTCACTCCATGGGTCAGTTCATTCAGGACGGCTCAAGGGTGATGTTTGAAACCGTTGTTGATATCAAGAACCCCAAGCAGGATATGTTCTTGGAGGATGATAAGGAGAATCTCGACGGACTCAACTTCCTCACCAATCAGAATATGTCCGTAGTAAACCGCAAGGCTATGGAGGGAACCATCCTTGCTCATACCGAGGGCGGAGTTCCTAACTTGGTTATCGAGGTTGACAGGCTTGATGAATACAACTTCGGTGAGTTGGTTTACTTCTTTGAAAGAGCGTGCGCTATTTCAGGATATATGCTGGGCGTAAACCCCTTCAACCAGCCCGGTGTTGAAAGCTATAAAAAGAATATGTTTGCCCTTTTGGGCAAGCCGGGATACGAATCCCAGAAGGCTGAGCTTGAAGCTAAGCTCGGATATTGATTATCGGCTCCAAAGACCCTGCGGGCGGATTAAGCGTCGTCCGCATGGGTTTGGAATAAAGAAGAATATGCCCCGCAGGGCGGAAACGGAGTATTGTTATGATTAAGTTAATAACAGGTAAAAAGGGTTCTGGCAAAACTAAGATTCTGGTCGATATGATCAAGCACGCCGCTGAAAACACAAACGGCAATGTTGTCTGCATCGAAAAGAGTATGCAGCTTACCTATGACATTCCTTACAGCGTTCGCTTGGTAGACGTTGACGGCTACAAGATCGACAGCTATGATAAGTTCTATGGCTTCATCGCCGGAACCGTTGCATCTAACTATGATATCAAGGAAGTATTCGTCGATGGTATACTTAAAATCGGCGGCAGAAACTATGATGAATTGGCTCAGCTTTTAGACAAGGTCAATGATATCACCAAGGATATAGAGGTAGTGTTCACTGTGTCCGAGGATAACGAAAATCTTCCCGAAGGCGTTAAGAAATATATGGCTTAAGCCGCAAATTTCTGATATTGTTTTAGAATCGTCAAAAAAATCATTCAAAGATATTGACAATTCGGTTTAGTTAAAGTATAATACTATGTGATATTCTGAGGTGGAACGTGTTACTGAGACTGAAACAGCTGTTCGATAGGGACGGCGAAAAGAAAGATTTATATCTGGATATTCCTTTAGAGGAATTGGGAATATACTCAGGCTTCGGAACATTCGTAACGCCGATATCGCTAAGGGGCAAAATTGAAAACCGCGCGGGCGTTGTTACAATGCAATATAATGCGCAGTTTACGATTCGCCACCTGTGCGACAGATGTCTTAACGAATTTGATCGCGAGTATAACATGGACTTCGAGCATATCCTTATCAGGGCCGAAAGCTATGACGAGGATGAATATGTTCAGTGCCCGGATGATACTCTTGATGTGAATGAGTTGGCAATTTCAGATTTGCTGCTTTCGCTTCCGTCCAAAATTCTCTGTAAGGAGGACTGCAGGGGTATGTGCCCTAAATGTGGTAAAAATCTCAACACAGGGGACTGCGGATGTGTAGTGGACGAGCAGTAATTCCAATGATTAATTCGGGTAGAGGAGGTGCTGAAAATGGCAGTACCGAAGAGAAAGGTCTCCAAGGCAAGAAGAGATAAGAGACGTTCAAACGTATGGAAGCTTGACGCTCCAGCTCTTTCAAGATGCACTAATTGCGGAGCTTTAACTTCCCCTCATAAGGTTTGCAGCAATTGCGGCTACTACAAGGGCGTTGAGGTTATCAAGATCAAGAAAGAAGCTTAGTCTTCTTCAAAATCAGAGAAGGAGCAATCCTTCTCTGATTTTTTAGTCTTGATTTCTGATTTTCAGGCGTTTACGGCAATAATTGCCAGTATGCAGGCTTGTCATCTTAAATATTGAATATTATCAGTATAACTGTTTTAAAATATTATTAATTAGAGTAAGGAGGACGTTGAAATGGCGTTACCGATTGTCGCAGTGGTCGGCAGACCGAATGTTGGAAAGTCCACACTTTTCAATAAGCTTATAGGCAAGCGTCTTTCCATTGTTGAGGATACCCCAGGCGTCACAAGGGACCGTATTTATGCTAAATGTGAATGGCTGGGACACGAATTCATGCTTGTGGACACCGGCGGAATAGAGCCGATGTCGAACGATACAATATTGGTTCAGATGCGCCGTCAGGCGGAAATAGCAATAGACAAGGCAGAGGTCATAATACTTGTAACCGATATAAGAAGCGGAGTAACTGCCAACGATTACGAGGTTGCATCCATGCTTCAAAAATCAGGAAAGCCAATAGTTTTGTGTGTAAATAAGTGTGACAAGCTTGGCAAGCCTGAACCGGAATTCTATGAGTTTTACAACTTAGGTCTTGGTGACCCGGTAGAGGTATCAAGCGTTCATGGCTATGGCACCGGTGACCTTCTGGATAGGGTTTTGGAGTATCTCCCAAAAGAAGAAGGGGAGGATGATTCCGATTATATAAGAGTTGCAGTTATAGGCAAGCCGAACGTCGGCAAGTCCTCAATAATCAACTGTATTGCCGGTGAGGAAAGGGCTATAGTTTCGGATATTGCAGGCACCACCCGCGATTCCACTGATACCAGCATAGAAAACGAATGGGGCAAGTTCACCTTTATCGATACTGCCGGCATACGCAAAAAGTCCAAAGTTTATGAGAATATCGAGCATTACAGCGTCCTGCGCTCATATATGGCGGTGGATGAGGCTCAGGTTGCGGTTATAGTTATAGACGCATCCGTCGGCTTTACCGAGCAGGATTCCAAGGTTGCCGGCTATGCTCACGAGCAGGGAAAGGGCTGTATTGTGGCTGTCAACAAGTGGGATGCCGTTGAAAAGGACGGTGACACTATGCGCAAATTCACCGAAGAGCTAAAAGTAAAGCTCGGATTTATGGATTACGTGCCCTTTGTGTTCATATCAGCCAAAACCGGTCAGAGAATCAATAAGCTTTTCGAGCTTATAAACCTTGTTCATATGAACAACTGTATGCGAATATCAACAGGCAAGCTCAACGATATTTTGGCGTATGCAACTTCAAGAGTTCAGCCGCCGTCAGACAAGGGCAAGCGCCTGAAAATATACTATATGACCCAACCCTCGACCAACCCGCCGACCTTTGTGGTGTTTGTGAACTCGATCGATCTGTTCCACTTCTCTTACCGCAGATATCTCGAAAATCAGATAAGAGATACCTTCGGAGGATTGGAGGGCACTCCCGTGCGGTTCATCGCAAGGGAAAGGGACAATAAGGATACAAAATAATTTTAGAAATAAGGATTATTTTATGACATACTATGCTGCGCTGGCTGCCGCGGCGCTGATTTGCTATCTTCTCGGCAGTATGAATACCGCGCTTGTCACTGTTTTTCTCATCAAGCATAAGGATATAAGGGATTATGGAAGCAAGAACGCCGGTCTTACGAATGTTTACCGCTGTTTCGGCTCTACCTGCGCCGCCGCAACCATAGTTGTGGATGTGGCAAAAAGCCTTTTGGTTGTGTACGGCACAAAGTGGCTTCTTTTTGGCTCGGGATTGGTTGACAGCTCTGGGCATGATGTTTTGACTGCCTGCCTGATATCGGCCTTAGCGGCTGTTCTTGGTCACGTTTTCCCGATATTTTATAAGTTCAAGGGCGGAAAGGGAATTCTTATAGCGGCGATGTGTATGCTTTTTGCAGATCCTATTGTGTTCGTCTGCGAAGCTATCGTTTTCTTTGCACTCGTCGGTATTACTAAGTATATTTCCGTTGGCTCAATGGCGGCGTGCGTGGGATTCCCAGTGTTTACGTTTATTATCGATATGCTCACACTTGAGGATAAGACTTTTATGCCTGCACATATCATCATAGCCTTTGCCATGGGGGCGCTTTGCTTTGCAAGACATTGGTCAAATATAGAAAGACTTCGCAATCACACAGAGAATAAGTTTACATTGAAGAAGAAAAAGGAGGTCTGAGCGGCATGAAAATAGCAATACTCGGCTCCGGCGGATGGGGCTTAGCACTCGCCTGTACCTGCGCAAGGCTGGGACATGATGTTACCGTCTGGAGCAAATTCAAGGACGAAATTGATACGATTATCCGCACCGGCGAATTAAGAGCAAAGCTTCCGGGAGTTATCATACCGGATACCGTCAAGCTGACAACGGACATTTCCTGCGCCGGTGATAAGGATATCGTCCTCGTCGGCATCCCGGTCAAGTTTGTAAGGGAGGTCTGCAATCAGGCCAAGCCTTATGTCGGCAAGGATTCAATCATGGTTTCAAGCTCGAAAGGTCTTGAAGAAGGAAGCCTTAAGCGTATGAGCGAGGTAATAAAGGAGGTATTTCCGGATAATACCGTCGCCGTGCTGACAGGACCTTCCCACGCCGAGGAGCTTGGCAGGGGAATCCCTACAGCCGTTGTGGCCGCATCCGAGGATACCGATGCCGCAAAGCTTATCCAAAAGACATTTTCAGATAATGTTTTAAGGCTTTACGTCAACAGTGATGTTATAGGCTGTGAAATCGGAGGAGCGATAAAGAATGTAATCGCGCTCTGCTGCGGTGTTATAGAAGGTCTCGGCCTGGGAGATAATACCCGCGCCGCGCTTATGACAAGGGGGTTAAGCGAAATCACCCGCCTTGGCATCGCTATGGGCGGAAAAGCGGATACCTTCTCGGGTCTTGCCGGAGTAGGTGACCTGATAGTAACCTGCACCAGTATGCATTCGCGAAATTTCCGCGCCGGAATACTGATAGGACAGGGTGTTTCTCCGCAGGAAGCAGTATTAAGGGTCGGAACTGTAGAAGGCTATGCCTGCGCTGCGGCGGCTTTGAAGCTTGCTAAGAAATATGACGTCAATATGCCAATAACCGAAGAAATCAACAGAATTTTATTTGAGGACAAATCCCCCAAGTCCGCTATAGGCGATTTGATGGGAAGGCCTCACGGCTTTGAATGATAGTTTTGCAGTTTTTTATGGAAAAATGGAGAAAAAACTATTTACATTCGAGCGTTTTTAGGTTACAATATATAATGATAATATAATCGAATACTGCTATTACTTTGCACAAAAATTTCTGGACTTGTGCTGGAAGCTGTGCAATATTGTACGATGAAAGGAATGGTTATAAATTTATGGAGCCTAAGTATAAGCGGATTCTTCTTAAACTCAGCGGTGAGGCCCTTGCGGGCGATAAAAAAACAGGTCTTGATTTCGATACTATCAATAACATCTGCCGCAGCATTAAAAAATGCTATGATGCCGGCGTTCAGGTTGCAATCGTAGTAGGTGGCGGCAACTTCTGGAGGGGACGGTCAAGCGGAGCTATGGATAGGACCCGCGCCGACCATATCGGAATGCTGGCAACCTCGATGAATGCACTTGCGGTAGCTGACTCTTTAGAGGCTCTCGGAGCGGAGGTCAGGGTTCAGACGGCGATAGAAATGCGTCAGATTGCTGAGCCATATATCAGAAACAGAGCAGTAAGGCATCTTGAAAAGGGCAGAATAGTCATTTTCGGCTGCGGAACCGGAAGCCCATTCTTCTCTACCGATACAGCTTCTTCCTTAAGAGCGGCTGAAATCGAAGCCGATGTTATGCTCAAGGCGACAATGGTGGACGGTGTATACGATAAGGATCCTCACAAATACGCGGATGCAGTAAAGTTTGATACCTTGTCTCTTGATGAGGTACTTGTGAAGAATCTCGCGGTTATGGACAGCACATCTGCAGCAATGTGTAAGGACAATAATATCCCGATAATAGTTTTCAATCTTGCAAGACCGGATAATATTTACGACGCCTGCATGGGTGAAAACGTCGGAACTCTCGTAAAGTAAATAATAATATATTTTGAAAGGAAGGCATATTTATGAAGGAAGTACTTAATACCGCTAAGGAGAAAATGGAGAAGACCTTGAAGGTTCTTGGTTCAGATTTCGCTGCGATAAGAGCAGGAAGAGCTAATCCTGCAGTTTTGGACAGAATCCAAGTCGATTATTACGGAACCCCCACTCCTATAAACCAGATGGCGGCTATCTCAGTTCAGGATGCAAGAGTGCTGGTTATTCAGCCGTGGGATAAATCAAGCCTTAAATCCATCGAAAAGGCAATTCAGGCAAGCGACTTGGGAATTAACCCCGCTAATGACGGATCTGTTATTAGACTTGCTTTCCCTCAGCTCACCGAGGAAAGACGTAAGGAGCTTTGCAAGGAAATCAAGAAGATGGGCGAAGAATCGAAGGTAGCTGTTCGCTCCATCAGAAGAGACGCTAACGACAAGATAAAGGCAATGAAGAAGGATGGCGAGCTCACCGAGGATGATGTTAAGCAGTTCGATAAGGACATCCAGAAGCTCACCGACAAGTATGTAGAATCGGTTGACAGTGCAGTTTCGGTAAAGGAAAAGGAGATCCTTTCGATTTGAGCGCGTTCGCATAAAACTGATTTGCGGATTTTGGAGCAGATTTTGTTCCATTCAAGGCAAAAATCCGCAGGAATACTTGCGTATTTCAAGGGTTTTGTACTTATTTCTCGTTAAATTATTTTTAACGAGAAATTAGTACTTCGCAGAATGGGGCAAAATATGCCCAAAAGACGTGAATCACGTTTTGTGCGAACACGCTCTGATCTGTATTCATTTGGAACAGCTCTGCAAAGTGCGGGGCTGTTCATAATACATTTACGGAGGGAGCAATAAAATGTCAGAAGAAAACCTGAAAATACCTCGTCATGTCGCGCTTATCATGGATGGCAACGGCAGATGGGCAAAAAAGCGAATGATGCCGAGCACCTACGGTCATAGGGAGGGTGTTAAGGCTCTTCACACCGTAATAAGAAGCCTCGAGCGTCTCGGCGTTGAATATGCAACATTTTATGCTTTCTCAACGGAGAATTGGAGCAGACCTGATGATGAAGTCTCCGAGCTTATGAGGTTATTCAATGAACAGCTCGATAGTCTGACTAAATACGTCGGTGATAACATAAGGCTTCGCTTTATCGGCGACAGAACAAAGCTTTCCGCAGAGCTTCAGGATAAGATGGCGTATTACGAACAGCAGTCCGCTGAAAAGACCGGTATGACGGTTATTATCGCCATAAACTACGGCGGATATGACGAAATATGCCGTGCGGCAGGAAAGATATGTGAGCTTGCCAATGAAGGCTATGTTTTGCCCAAGGATGTAACGCCAGAGTTCTTCCAGTCATTTTTGGATACGAAAGATTTTCCAAACGTAGATCTTCTTGTCAGAACGGGAGGGGAAAAGCGGCTATCCAACTTTTTACTGTGGCAGACCTCGTATGCTGAGCTTTATTTCTGTGATACACTTTGGCCGGACTTCAACGAAAAGTCAGTTTTGGCGGCAATAAAGGAATACTCCTCCCGCGATAGAAGGTTCGGTGGAGTAAAAAATACCTGATAAAAGGATTTATTGATGAAAACAAGAATTATTTCAGCTGCAGTTGCAATTGCTTTGCTTATTGCAGTGCTGTGCGTACATAATACAGTTATATTTAACATAGCCTTCGCTCTGATAGGCTCACTTATGGTTTATGAGCTTTTCGGAGCATATAATGAGAAGAAAAGGGCGGGTTTTCTTGCTGTCAGTATAATAATAACTTCCGCTCTTGCAATTATGCCAAGATTTTTGGACTATAAGTCCAATTTCGGAATATATATTTTGTGTGTACTTGCATATATATGCGTATCGATTTCAATACTTTTAAAGGAACATAAAACCCTTGAGATAGGCAGATTTGCAACTATATGCTGCTATACCGTTCTGATTGCGGGTATGGTTGTTTCAATTTCTATGATAGAATCCGCCGACCCTGCGATGGGTCTTGAAAACCTTGTGGTTACATTCTGCGGAGCGTGGCTCGCCGATACCGGAGCTTACTTTGTCGGAACATTTTTTGGCAAGCATAAGCTCTGCCCGGAAATAAGCCCTAAGAAGACGGTAGAAGGGCTTGTCGGAGGGATAGTTTCAAACGCTTTGTTTATGATGCTTGTGGGATATATACTTTCTGTACTCGGCAAAGGTCTTGTAGTTAATTATGTTCTTTTGGCCGTCCTCGGAGTTATCAATGCTGTTTTGGGGACTATAGGTGACCTGACAGCCTCACTGATGAAGCGTCAATGCGGTATAAAGGACTTCGGAAAAATAATGCCGGGTCACGGCGGCGCACTTGACAGGTTCGACAGCGTTGTCTTTGTAGCTCCGTTTATGGCGGCTGTACTTAGCATTGTAAACATTTTCGCAACGTTGTTTTAAAGAGGTGAAGTAGCGTGAATATCTCTGTTCTCGGCTCGACCGGCTCTATCGGCGTTCAGGCTCTTGATGTAATTAAAAGGCGGGGAATGACCGTTACCGCTCTTGCCGTAAAATCCAGCGCCGAAGCGCTTATCTCTCAGGCAAAGGAGTTGCGGCCGGATATTGTCTGCATTTATGACGATAATAAGTATGAGCAGGTAAGTGATGAGTTAAAGCCGCTCGGAATATCTGTAGTCAGCGGAATGGACGGCCTTTGCGAGGTCGCCGAATATGACAGGTCGGATATCGTTCTGAATTCGGTAGTCGGCATGGTGGGGCTGAAGCCAACGCTATGTGCAATAGCCAAGGGCAAGAATATAGCCCTTGCCAACAAGGAAACTCTTGTTGCAGGAGGAAGACTTGTAACCGAGAGCGCCAAGTCGCACGGCGTCACGATTTATCCTGTTGACAGTGAGCACTGCGCGATATTCCAGTCGCTTCAGGGAAGCCGGCGGGAGGATCTCAATAAAATCATCCTGACAGCCTCCGGCGGACCGTTCTTCGGAAAGACCAAGGCGGAGCTTGAAGGTGTTCGCGCGCAGGATGCTTTGAAGCACCCCACATGGAACATGGGCGCTAAAATCACGATTGATTGTGCTACGCTCATGAACAAAGGTCTTGAATTTATCGAAGCGATGTGGCTGTTCGGCGTGAATCCCAAGCAGATAGAAATAGTAATCCACCGCGAAAGCGTTCTGCACTCCGCGGTTGAATATAAAGATGGCTCGGTTATAGGTCAGATGGGCGTTCCGGATATGAGAATCCCGATACAATACGCCCTGTGCTGCCCGGAAAGACCGGAATCTGGTGTAAAGCATTTATCGTTTACAGATTACGGCTGCCTGACTTTCAAAAAGCCGGACTATGAAACCTTTGACTGCCTTACAACCTGCATAAAAGCTGCACATAATCAGAATACTACTATGCCGGCGATAGCAAACGCCGCAAACGAAGCCGCAGTTGCTTATTTTCTCAGGGACGAAATCGGTTTTTTGGATATAGGGAATCTGGTGAAGTCGGCTGCACAAGAAATTAAAAGCTGTGAAGTAAATTCACTTGACGATGTTTTGAAAGCGGATTCCGCCGCACGGGATTTTGTCAAGCGAAGAATTGAGCTTCAAGCAAAAGCATAGAGCTTAGAAAGGACTAAAGCATTGACTATTGTTTATATTCTTATTGCCATACTGATTTTCGGCATTATAATAATGATCCATGAGCTGGGACATTTCACAGTCGCCAAGCTCTGCGGAATAAAGGTCAACGAATTTGCAATCGGCATGGGTCCGAAAATCGTTTCATGGGGAAAAGGCGAAACAAAATATTCCTGGCGTGCTTTGCCCATAGGCGGATTTGTCTCTATGGAGGGTGAGGATGATGACAGCGCCGACCCGCGTGCGTTCCGCCATAAAAAGGTTTGGCAGAGGCTTTTGGTCGTGCTTGCCGGCGCATTCATGAATCTTGTGCTGGGCTTTGTTATACTTGTAATAGTTACAGCTTGCTCTGATGCTATCGTTTCAACCACAGTTGCCGATTTCTATACCGAAGATGCCGCCTCGCATATCAGCGGACTTGAACCGGGGGACAAAATCGTAAGAGTAAACGGCATGAAGGTGTATACCGATACGGATATTTCATACCAGTTCCAGATGGATGAGGATGCTGTCTTTGAAATGACCGTCATAAGAAACGGTCAGAAGGTTATTCTGCCGTCGGTCAGGTTCGACACTACCGACGCTGAGGACGGTACAAAGGCTGTCCACATAGATTTCAGGGTAGTCGGTGAAAAGGTAACACCCGCTTCTGTAATCGGGTATTCTTCGCGCAAGTTTGTTTCGGTTGCAAGAATGATATGGCTTTCACTTGCAGACCTTGTAAAGGGCAGATATTCCATTAACGATCTTTCAGGTCCTGTTGGAATAGTCGGCGCAATTGGTGAGGTTGTTGGTGAAACTCAGCATGGCATAGCCTTCGGCGAGATGCTCGCAAATCTGTGTTCCTTCGTTGTCTTCATAACCATAAACGTCGGAATATTCAATCTTTTACCGATACCCGCGCTGGACGGTGCAAGGGCGCTGTTCCTCATCATCGAGGGCATACGCCGCAAGCCGATAAAGCCGGAGCATGAGGGCATGGTTCATTTAATCGGAATGGTGGCTCTTTTGATATTGATGGTTATTGTAACTGTCAGTGATGTTATGAAACTGTTTTAAAGGAATGATATTATGGATGTTAAGTCTGTAAAGCTAAAAGACCTTACTTTTGACGGCAAGCATATATATGTTCAGTCTATGCTCAATACCCGTGCCGACGATATCGCCGGAAGTGTAGAGCAGGCGATAGCTCTTGAAAAGGCAGGCTGTGAGATAATAAGGGCTTCTATACCCAATGAAGCAGCTCTGGAACTTATTCCTGCTATAAAGGAAAAAGTCAGCGTTCCGCTTGTTGCGGATATTCACTTTGATTATCGTCTGGCCTTGGCGGCTGCCGAAAGGGGAATCGATAAGATTCGCATAAACCCCGGAAATATCGGCTCACAGGATAAGGTAAAGGCAGTTGCCGACTGCTGTAAACAGCGCGGAATCCCGATAAGAATAGGCGTAAACTCCGGCTCTTTGGAAAAGGATATACTTGCAAAGTACGGCTCTCCCACGCCGGAAGCTCTCTGCGAAAGCGCAATGGGGCATATAAAGCTTTTGGAAAGGTTTGATTTTGACGATATCGTTGTCTCGATAAAATCGTCAGACGTTCAAAAAAATATCGCAGCGTACCGCCTGATGCGCCAGATGTGCCCATACCCTTTGCATTTGGGAGTTACCGAGGCGGGTACATATAATATGGGACTTATAAAGTCTGCAATAGGAATAGGCTCGCTTCTGTGCGATGGCATAGGTGAGACTATAAGGGTTTCACTTACAGATGACCCTGTAAAAGAGGTCAAGGCGGGAATAGATATTCTTAAGGCGGTAGGTAAGCGCAGGGGAGTAAGGCTTGTTTCCTGCCCCACCTGCGGAAGGACAAAAATTGACCTTATCGGTCTTGCAAAAAGAGTAGAAGAAGCCCTTGCAAACGTCGATAAGGATATAACCGTCGCGGTGATGGGCTGTATAGTGAATGGTCCGGGTGAGGCAAGGGAAGCAGATATCGGTCTTGCTGGGGGAGATGGCTGTGCTGTCATCTTCAAAAAGGATGAGATAATAGGAAAGTATTCGGAGGAGGATGCCTTTGCTGCACTTCTTGCCGAGATAGAAAAGCTTTGATAGTATCAAGGAGAATCGGATGGCAATAAAAACGGTTGCTGAATTTTTCAGCGCGTATCAAAATATAATACCCGAAACCTGCGCAGACGGTGAAATTCTGCGCTTTGGTTTTTCAAGGGATAATACCTCCATGGCAATCGAAGTCAGGTTTTCAACCGTCATATCAATGGAGGATTTAAAGCGTTTTGCGGCTGGACTGAAATCCGCTCTCGGAATCAGCGAGGTTTATATAGGCCCCAAGTATGCGCCGGAGCTGTTCGACGCAAGCGCTATGCCTGCAGTAATAGAGGAATTAAAGCGTCGTTGTCCCGTAAACGGCTTCTTTGAAAACGCTGAATATATCGTCGAGGGCGAGGTTGTCCGCATAATTCTTAAAAACGGCGGAGAATCCATCTTGAAACGCTCAGGCGCGGAGGAAGCAATACCACGTATCATATCGAAATGGTTCGGTCTGAGTAAGAGAGTTGAGTTTTCGGGCAATCTGAGCGTTGACCGCGAATCCCTTGAAAATGAACGGGTTGAAACCCTGTGCAAAATGACTCCTCCGCCCCCACCGCCGTCATCGTCATCAGGTGGTGCAAAGGTCGCTCCCGCTGATTTGGGCGGATATAATATCCAGCTTCCGTCTGACGATATCCTGCCCGACGCTACAATCATCATGGGAAGAGCGATAACAGGTGTTTCCGAGGTGACAAATCTTGCCGACCTTAACGATCAGTCCGGAAGGGTAACGGTCGTCGGCGATATAGTGAGCGTCGATTCAAGGACTACCAAGGACGGCAAAAGGATGATTTTAACCGTCATTATAACCGATTATTCAAGCTCTATGTCTATTAAGATAATAGAACTGGTTGCAAAGGCGGAAGCAATTCTGGAAGCTGTTAAGCCTGGCAAAACGGTTGCAGTCAATGGCGAGGTTGTGTTTGATACATATGATAATGAAATAAACATCAAGCCCAAGGATATAAGCCTTGTAAAGCGCAAAAAGAAGGTAGATGAAGCCCCAGTAAAGCGTGTTGAGCTTCACTGCCACTCAAATATGTCCACTATGGACGGTATTACGCCTTCTAACCTGATAGTCCGTCAGGCTTTTGACTGGGGAATGAGTGCACTTGCCATAACAGACCATGGCGTATGCCAAGGCTTCCCGGACGCTATGTATGAGGTCGATAAGATACGCAAAGGCGGCGGTGAATTCAAGGTCATCTATGGCGTGGAAGCGTATCAGGTCAACGACGAAACAAGCATAGTCTTCGGCTCTGACCCGCGAAGCCTTGAGGAAGAATTTATCGTGTTCGACCTTGAAACAACCGGTCTTTCCGCAGCTAACGAACGCATCATAGAAATTGGCGCGGTTAAGGTAAGGGGACTGGATGTTGTTGACAAGATGGATATTTTTGTCGACCCCGAAAAGCCAATCCCAGCGCGGATTATAGAGCTTACAGGCATAACCGATGCTATGGTAAAGGGCGCCTGCACTGAAGAGGAAGCTATCAAAAAGTTCATTTCCTTCTGCGGCGAAAGCAAGCCTGTGCTTGTCGCTCATAATGCAGGCTTTGATACCTCGTTTATCCGTGCGGCGGTAAAAAGACTTGGCTTGGAATTTGATTTTGCCTATATAGATACCGTTGCAATGTCGAGAAATATGCTTCCGGCATTAGGCAAGTTTACTCTTGATAATGTTGCAAAGCATCTGGGCTTGGGCGACTTCAATCATCACCGTGCCTGCGACGATGCAAACATCAACGCCGGAATATTTATCAAGCTTGCAAGAAGGCTTTTGGAGAATGATGAAAAGCTCACCGTTGATAAAATCAATTCCGCACTTCCCAAGACGGATATTTCCAAGCTGCCGTCGTTCCACCAGATAATCATTGCAAAGAACAAGACAGGTCTTAAGAACCTTTATAAGCTTGTCTCATATTCAAATCTTAAATACTATCATAAAAATCCGAGAATACCCAAATCCGAGCTTATAAAGCACCGTGAGGGGCTTATAGTCGGCTCGGCGTGCGAGGCAGGGGAGCTTTTCAGGGCGATATTCCAGGGCAAACCGTGGGACGAGCTTTGCGAAATAGCCAGATTCTATGATTATCTCGAGATTCAGCCGCTGGGCAATAATATGTTCATGCTCCGCGACGGAAGTGTATCTTCGATAGAAGAGCTTCAGAACTTCAACCGCACGATTGTCAAGCTCGGCGAAGAGCTTGGAATACCGGTAGTCGCTACAGGAGACGTTCACTTCTTGAACAAGAGCGACGGTATTTTCAGAAGTATACTCACATCAGTAATGTACGAGGATTCGGACGTTCAGGCACCGCTGTACCTTAAAACCACCAATGAAATGCTTGAGGAGTTTGCATACCTCGGCGAAGAAAAGGCTTACGAGGTCGTTGTAACAAACTCAAATCTAATTGCCGATATGACAGACCCTGAGCTGAGAGCGTTCCCCAAGGGCACATTTACCCCGC
>ENA-UOOD01000072-UOOD01000072.1-human-gut-metagenome-genome-assembly--contig:-CS67-NODE-72-length-138210-cov-13.294705_pt1 | contig 138210 bp, 127 predicted proteins | sample MGYA00242464_ERZ724011 | MGnify/ENA metagenome assembly ERZ724011 | reverse complement strand
AGCAAGGGACTGAAAATCCCTGTGTCGGTGGTTCGACTCCACTCTGAGGCACCATATTGCGGGAATAGCTCATTCGGTAGAGCGCTGCCTTGCCAAGGCAGAGGTGGCGGGTTCGAGCCCCGTTTCCCGCTCCATATGGCACCATAGCCAAGCGGTAAGGCAGAGGTCTGCAAAACCTTTATTCCCCAGTTCGATTCTGGGTGGTGCCTCCAGAAAAAGAGCATTGCGTAGGCAATGCTCTTTTTCAGTGAAATTTGCCCTGCGGGCAAGTGAAATAGCTTCGCTGTGAAATATCTGCTTCGCAGATGTGATATGTTCGCTTGCGCGAACGTGGGCAAATTTTATTTCACATTGCGACGAAGGAGCAATATTTCACAATTCCAAGCTTGCGAGGAATTATTTCACATCGCGCGTCAGCAAGATATTTCACTTGATTCGTAATAGCTGTTTTTACAAGCAGATGACAGGCGGCGTATATCTACATCATATTCCATAATTCGATACTCCTGATATAAAAAACGGAACCCGCCACATCGGAGGGTTCCATTTATATTCTTCGCTCGGTCACTTTTTATTTTACCGACGAGTCAGAACCGTCACTCGTCTCCATTTAGCGAAGCGTAAGCGATGCGCTTACAATAATAGTATATGCAAGCTTTTTTAGATTGTCAACTGAGAAATCGAGGAAGCACAGCATTCCTTGCGCAAATAATAGAAAAGCTAAAAATTATATGCTATAATTTGAAATAAGAAAGTGTAATACGACTATCGTACAATGCTTTTTGGAAAGGACAGAACACACATGAAAAGAATCACAACATGGGTACTTATAATAGCGCTTATCATATTTATTATCGACTGAGGGCATTATCGGCGTGAAATTGCTTGACGGCAATTATGATATCATAACGGAAGCATACATTGGGGCGGCATGCTTTGGCGCGATGCTCATATGCGCCGTCTGCAAGGCGTTCACCAACAAATGCCCGCATTGCGGCAAATTGATACAATCCAACGGAAAATACTGACCGCATTGCGGGAAGGAGATTTGAGGTTGTAAAAACGGAGGATAGCCCGTGGAATTCTCTTTTGATTCGTTTATTGACGGAAGCTTTGACTATGACTGTGAAACCAAGACACACGGCTGCATATGGCTCCGCGAAGAAGAAATGGACATTGGCGGCGGCAAAATCACGGTTGCCGATATAGATAAGCTGAAATTCCATCCTGATGCCGATATTGTGACCATATCGGGACTCAGGCAGGATACTTTTGAGTATTTCATTGAAACATACGGAAAACAACTGAAAGCAATTCGTTTTTTCAAGAACAAGTTTATTGAAGATTTATCGCCGCTCGGTACGCTGCCGCAGCTTGAATTTATTTATTTAAGTCTAAATCAAAGGGCGGCATCACTTTGGAATATGACGAACAATTTAAGCTTAACAGGGCTTTGCATAGAGGACTTTTCGCGGCTCTCATCCATAAAGGAAGTGAAAACTGCGCCGTAGCTGAGAGATTTTAGAATAGGGAATACTGCTTACAAAAAAGCGATTATCAATAGTCTGATGCAGTTGGCGGGGATGAAGCTTGAAAGGCTGTCGTTTAACGGCAGCGCCATTGCGGATAATGATTTGTCTTTTCTTGCGGAACTCCCGCGACTGAGAACATTTGATTTTCCGACGAATGTTTTTACAACGGAACAGGTGGCGTGGATAGCGGCGAATTTTCCGCAGCTTGAGGGATTTGCCATCGGTGCAAAGCGTGATTGCAGCCTGTTTGAATCCAACAAAAACTTAGCTTTGGTGCCTGGTACTATAATCATCGGCAAGCGCAAGCAGACTATGATAATTAAAGGAAACGAAGCGAAAATCGAAAGATATATTTCGGCTTTTAATAAGCTGAAGCAACAGTATAAAGGCGTTTCATATTACGATGCATTTTTCCGGCAGTAAAAAGGGGATGCTGGAACAGCATCCCCTTGCTTACTCACACATTCCACGACGAATACTTTTTGCCGATTATATATTTGAACAGGGGCAGGAGCAGCACGAGCGACGCCAATGCCCATGCGCCCGGATCGCCGAAGCAGACGGCGGCGAACGCGGCCGTTGAGGCGGAAGAATCTATCGCGCCGCCGTTGACTATCTGCGGCAGAAAGGCGCAGATAAGTATGCGGGACACAAGCTCCGCCACGCCCGCGCACAGCACATACCCCGCAAGGAACACCCCCTGCACCGCGCTGCGCACAACTATAAGGAAGCCGAGTATTGCATAGAACGCCATATCGACATACATAAACGTATTGCCGTAGCGTATGGTTTCGGCGGATATCTTATCGGTACTCATGAATATATACTGATAAGTGCCGTTTATTGAAAGCAGCAGGCCTATGGCAATGCATATGGCGGAAACTATAAGCATTATAAGCACGGTTTGCAGCGTGCCGCGCTTTATGCGCTCATAGTCGCGCTTGCCGTAGTTCTGCGCATTGAAGCCCAATATTGCGGAAGCAAGGCCGTTGAACGGCGCCATGAGGAAACTGATAAGCTTATTCGCCGCGCCGAAGCCGTTTTGCGCCGGTGTGGAGGCCACCATTTCGCCGCTTGCGGTAAGATCGAACTTGACCACCGCGCCCTGCATAACTATTATGCCTATTGCAAGTATTGAAAACTGAAGCCCAAGGGGAATGCCCTGCTTCAGGTGTTCCCATATGCTGCTAAGGCTTACGCGGAAATCCTCCTTGCGTAGCCTAAGCTCCTTATACTTGGAAAACATATATGCGCCGCAGCCGATAACGCTTATAAACTGCGCCAAAATGGTCGCTATGGCGGCGCCTGCAGGGCCCATGCGCAGCGTGGTAAGGAAGAAAATATCCAGCCCTATATTGAGCGCCGTTGAAATTATAAGGAATATGAGTGGGGTGACGGAGTCGCCATATGCACGCAGAATGCCGCAGATGAAGTTATAGCCCATCTGCGCAAGTATGCCTGCGAATATAACAACGCAGTATGAATACGCCGCGCTGTACACCTCCGCATTCACGGGCGTAACGTTTATAACGCCCAGCAGCCACGGCAGCAGCGCAATGGATGCGACCGTGAGCACGAGCGAAATTATTACGGAAAGATATATCTGCGCTGCGAAGGACTGCCTTACGCCCTTCGTATCCCCCATTCCCGCAGCCTTTGCGGTTATTACGGAAAAGCCGCCCGTGCAGCCGAATGCAAATTCGAGGAATATAAACGTGAGCGGGCCGGTATCATTAACGCCTGCCACCTGCGCCGCGGTAAGTACCTGGCCGCATATTATTGCATCCGTCAGCACATAAATCTGCTGCAAAATAAACGATACTGTAATGGGCATTGAGTAGCGCAGTATAACGCGCCAGGGCGAGCCGCTCGTAAGCTCCACCGGGCGGGAAAGCCGCCTGAAAAGCCCTTCTTTAGCCGCTTTTTTCTCCATAAAAGCAACCTCCGTGAAAAAATCAAAACCATATTATACAGGCTTTTCGGCGGATTTCAATAGCAATTATAAATTTAACTTTTCAGCCATATTTCGCGGCAGTATCGCGCTTCAAATTCAAAATCCGCGTTGTCAAGGCGAATTACTGGGCATATGGCATACTTCAACCCGAATGGATTGGGTTCGCTTATTTCATGCAGCGTTACTTCAAATAGGGCGAAGTAGCACGACGTATCGCCCGTATAGTAGCTTTCGCCGTTATCCCGCGTGTAGGGGTAATAGTTCACGGCTACATAATCGCCGCCGGCAGATGAGATATTGCCTTTTATTATGTACTGTGTATCAGTCTGCGTAAACTCTGGATAAGGTGCGCGGGGGAACCGTTGTGCAGTTGGGATGCATATTCATTCGGCGCAACGGTAGCTGCATTGCATGCGCAAAGCAGCATTGCTCCTGCAAGCATCAATGAGATAAAGTGAATCAAACGGTTCGGTTTTGCCATTGCATTTCTACCTCCCTGCTTTTATAAAATTACCCGAATGCGCTGCCGCACCCGGGTAAAATGCAATACGTTATCAGTTTATTCTTTTTCCTGCGGAAAAACCGTCCCGCTCGTAAGCCTTGCTCATGTTGTTCAGCTTGTTGACAAATTCCTCGTTGGTCTCCGTCCGCTCCATCATGGCGATAAGCTGCTCGGTAGCGTCGGCCGGGTTGCCGCTTGAAAGCGTTTTGCGCATGCTGAACACCGCTTCAAGCTCCTGCTTGCTAAGCAACAGCTCTTCCTTCCTTGTGCCGGACTTGTAAATGTCTATGGCAGGGAAAATGCGCTTTTCGCTCATCTTGCGGTCAAGGTGAATCTCCATGTTGCCGGTGCCCTTGAATTCTTCATAGACTATGTCGTCCATCCTGCTGCCGGTCTCTATAAGCGCCGTGGCGATTATTGTAAGGCTGCCGCCGTTTTCAATGTTCCTCGCCGCGCCGAAGAAACGCTTGGGCTTATGCAGGGCGCCTGGGTCCATGCCGCCGGAAAGCGTGCGTCCGGTTGTGGGTATGGTAAGGTTGTATGCGCGGGCAAGCCTTGTTATGGAGTCGAGCAGTACAACAACGTCCTTGCCCTGCTCAACAAGCCTCATCGCGCGCTCCTGCGTCATTTCGGCAACGCGGGTATGATGCTCGGGCAGCTCGTCAAACGTGGAATAAAGCACCTCTCCTTTTATGGAGCGCTTCATGTCCGTAACTTCCTCCGGGCGTTCGTCTATCAGCAGAACTATCAGGTGAACGTCGGGATAGTTGGTGGATATTCCGTGGGCAATGTTCTTGAGCAGCGTGGTCTTGCCGGACTTGGGCTGGCTCACTATCATGCCGCGCTGGCCTTTGCCTATCGGGGCAATAAGGTCAATAAGGCGGATCGCCAAATTCTGGTCGCGTCCCAATCCCTTTGATTCAAGGGTAAGGCGTTCGTTGGGGAAAATGGGTATCAGCTCGTCAAACGGCTTGCGCTGCTGCGCCTTTTCGGGATCCTCGCCGTTTATGGCGGTTATGTAGAGAAGGGCCAAGAACCTTTCGCCTTCCTTGGAGGGGCGGGTCTTGCCGGTCACCATGTCGCCTGTTTTAAGGTTGAAGCGGCGTATCTGCGCAATGGAAACGTATACGTCCCGCGTACCGGGCAGATAGTTTTCGCTGCGGAGGAAGCCGTAACCGTCCGGCAGAACCTCCAGCACGCCTTCGCAGTCCCCGCAGGTGCCCGCTTCAAGCATTTCGGATATTGCGGGCGTGGGAGCGGCGGGGTTATAGTCCTTATAGAAGCTGTCGGGCTTAGCCTGGCGGTAAGCGTCCTCATGCATATCCATGCCGCCCGCGTAGGGATCCTGCCTATAAGGATTCTGCTGCATATAGCTATCCTGACGGTAAGGATTGGGCTGCTGTTGCTGCTGCTGCATATATGCTTCCTGTGCCTGGCGATAGGGACTGGGCGCGGGAGCGTAGCCATCCTGCCTGTAAGACGGGCGGGAATCATAGCCCTGGTTTGTATATCTGGGCGCGCCGTAGGGCTGCTGATAATTCTGGCGCGGCTGGCGCGTGTCCTGATATGCGCCGGGGGCGGTATAGCGGCGGTTGTAGCCGGAGGGGGACTGATAATCCTGCCGCGGCTGGCGGTAAGGCTGCTGATAACGCTGGCGCGAATCATACCCGGCGTCAAGCGGGGGAATGCCGCCCTGCGGTGCGCTTGGCGCGGGGGCGGGCTGGGCCTGCTGCGGCGCGGCAGTTTGCGCCTGCGGCACGGGTTCCGCCTTTGCGGAGGGGGCTTCCTCCGTGCGCTGCGGCGCGCTCGGCGCGCTTACGGCCCCGGCCTTTTCTTCGGCTTCGGCCTTGGGCTTTACGGCGGAAAGCTTGCTGCCGCCGTTCATGATGATATCGACAAGTTCACCCTTGCGATATTTGGTGATGGACTTAACACCCTGAAGCTTTGCGATCTCTCTCAGATCGCCTAAGGATTTTTCCAACAGTTGATCTCTGGTCAAAATGCTGCTCCTTTCAAGAAACGCAAAATTTATAAACAAATTTCCTACTTACGGTGTGTATATATCGGTTCTGCTATCAGTATTATGCCCATATTAATGAAGTTAAAACGTTATATTTGGGGCTTTTATCCGTTCTTCTACCGACAATACCATATTATCGTTAAACATACGCATTTGTCAAGAAGAAACGTGTGAATATTTGATGTATTTTTCTTTAGTATACGCGCATATAATCAAACAAGGGCATAACTACACAAAAGGAGGCCGGGTATGGACAGAATATTGGGCGAAGGCAGCACGCGCATACGTTCCCACAGCGTGCATATAGAAGGCAGGGAGCTGATGAGCGTGAGTGGGGTGAAGGACGTGGATTGCTTCAACGAGGCGGAGATAGAGCTGCTTACGGACGCGGGGCAGCTTAGGATAGAAGGCAGCGGGCTGCACATAACAAAGCTTAGCCTTGACGAGGGGCAGGTAATAGTTGAGGGGGAAATACTGGCCCTTGAATACAGCGAGGATGCACAGCAGCGCGGTTCGCTATTTTCGCGCATGTTCCGCTGATGCTGCGCGCGGCGGCGGAAATACGCATATGCCTTATTTCACTTTACTGTGGCACGTTGATAGGGCTTATGTATGATATTTTCGCGTTCATACGGCTGCCGTTCAACGAAAACCGCATCGCGGACACGGCGCTTGACGTTATGTTTTACATATTTGCCGGCATTGCCGCGGCCGCCGCGCTGCTTTATGCGGACAGTGGGCGGATAAGGCTTTATTCAATAATGCTGATAGCGGCGGGCGCGCTGATATACTGCCGCTATCCCATGCGCATGTGCGGGGCGCGCATAAGGCAAAACCTTGCAAAAAAGCGAAAATACGGGCGCATTTACAAAACCCATGCAAAAACGGAAAAATAAGGCTTGAAATATGCGCATATATGTTTTATAAATATAGTATACGCGATAGGTGCGCACCTATGCGTATATTACCATATAAGAAAGGCAGGTATGCGGCATGAAACGGAAACTGAAGGCAACGCCCCGATTTATTATGCTGCTTACGCTTATATGCCTTATATTCGCGGGCGCGGTAATACTTTCCCAGCAGGCCAAGCTGAACGAGATCGCCGCCAAGCAGGCCGCGCTGGACGAACAATACGCCGCGCTGCAGGCGGAGGAACAGCGCCTTGAATACATGATAGAATACGCCAAGAGCGATGAATACAGAGTGCAGTACGCCCGCGAAAAGCTGGGGCTTGTGCTGCCGGACGATATAAAGTTCGACATAACGGATTAAGAAAACGAAAAGTGGCCGTTGGCCACTTTTTAAGTATTTTTGGGAGGATGAACAATGCAGAAGAAAGCCGCCGTTGACATAGGCAGCAACTCAATACGATATCTTGGCCCTAACGGGGAAAGGCGCCTTATAACCACCCGCCTTGCGGAAAACATAATTTCAACCGGAAAGCTTAGCGATGCGGCCATTGAGCGGAGCATAGCCGCGCTGAAGGAGCTTGCCGCCCTTGCCGCGGCGCAGGGCGCAAAGCCCTACGCATACGCCACCAGCGCCGTGAGGGATGCCAAATTCGGCAGCCGCGAACGCTTCCTTGCCCTTGCGGGGGAGATAATGCCCGTGCGCGTGCTTTCGGGCGAGGAGGAGGCCACATTTGCCCGCATAGGCGCGGGCATTGCGGACAAGCCGGATTGGGGCCTGATAGATCTTGGCGGCGGGTCGTGCCAGCTCATTTCGGAGGGATTTGCGGTCAGTGCGCCGATGGGCTGCGTCCGCGCGAAGGATATATGCGATAAGGAATCGGACGGGTCGTATGAATCCATGCGCGAGGCCGTGTTCAGGGCGTGCGAAGGGCTGTTCCGCTTCCCCCGCATAAGAATAACGGACTGGATAGGCGTGGGCGGCACGATAACAACGCTTGCGGCGCTGTCGCTCGGGCTTGAGGAATACGATGAGCACGCTGTCGAATCCACATTGCTTACGCGGGAGAGGATAGAGCTGCTTTCCAAAAAGCTGCACGAAGCGGGGGACGGGGCGCGCAGCCGCCATCCGCTGCTTACAAAGCGGCATGATGTTATAGTACCCGGCACGCTGGTACTGCTTTACGCTATGCGGGGCATGGGCATACGTGCGCTGCACCCGAGCAAGGCGGATGGGCTGGACGGGTATTATAAATATATATGTCAAAATATGTGACATATTGCGCGGCATAATGTATAATCAAATTGTGCCGCAAAAGCGGCATAGAATGGACGAGAGGTATTTTTATTATGAAAAAGACTGTTGCCCTGATGATGGCTGCAATTATGCTTATGGCATTCGTCGGCTGCACAGGCGGCGCGGACAAGCCCAGTACGCAGGATTTGATATCCACGCTGCCCGCGGAAGGCGGAAAGCCCGTTGTTACGGACACCCCAGCCCCCACCGAAGCGCCTGTTGCAACTGAAGAACCCACGGCAGAACCTACCGCGGAGGCCGAAACTTCCATAACGCGCGGCACATGGACGGACGGCGTATATTATAACGCCACCGCGGGATTTAACTTCACCCCGCCCGAAAACTGGCTGCTGGCGGACGATGAATACATTGCGCAGCTTGTCGGCGTATCCAAGGAGATGCTGGGTACCGAGGGCGAAGATCTGAGCGACCACGAGGTTGTGTACGATACTTTTGTACAGAATCCGGACAACGGCACCAACGTATTCATAATATATCAAAAGGTCAGCATGCTGGGCGCGCTCGGCATTGGCATAGGCGATATTATGGACGAAATAGTTAAGCAGATGGGTGAAAACACGGCCATGAACTGCACCTATGTCGGCACGACGGAGCAGACGCTCGGCAGCACCGATTATCAGTGCGCGGAGTTTGACGTGGACATAAGCGGCATTACTATAAAGCAGTACATACTGGTGAACAAGTTCATGAACTACACCACCAACATAACCATAACCGCCATGGCATCCGAACCCATTGAGGTGTTCCTGCCCATGTTCACATCGGCGCAGACCGCGATGGCAGACTGCTGCGGTTAAAAGTAAAGATACTATATTATATGGTAAGGCAGCACCGTGCAAACGGTGCTGTTTGTAAAAAGGAGCATTCCTATGGACGAGACTGTGCTTGCGATAAGAAGCAGGATACTGAGACTGTGCGGGGAACGCGGAATAAGCGTAAACAGATTGGCAAACCTGAGCGCCGTTCCGCCCAGCAGCATAAAGAACATACTTTACGGCAAAAGCAATAACCCAAAGCTGATGACTATAAAGCTCATTTGCGACGGGCTTGGCATAACGCTTGGAGAGTTTTTCTCCTGCGATGAGTTTGATAAGCTTGAACAAAGCATAAAATAAGCATACAAAAAGCGCGGCCTTATGGCTGCGCTTTTGCTGTGCTTAACGGATATTATTTGTTCTTTTTGGCCTTTTCTTCCTTTATTTCGCCGGCGCTGCGAACGATGCTGAACAGGCTGCTGAGTACGGAGCAGCCGAGCGCCGCGGGCAGCACCCACGGGCCTTCGCTGTCCGAAATAAGGCAAATCAGCAGGAACACAACGCTTGCCGCCGAAAGCAGAACGCTTGCCGCCAGCAACAAAATTTTGGATAGCTCTTTGTTCTTGTCAGGCATTTGCTTCACTCCTTTCCGCTGTTGTTTTTTGCCTCCTCCTTTGCTTTCGCGCGCTCCTCGCGGCGCTTTGCAATGTATTCATAAAGGAACCATGCAAGGCCGCCGCCCACAAGCGCGGCAATCAACATTGTTTTTGTGTCGTTCGCGCCGGATATGAGCAAGCCCATAACGCTGCCTATCAGCACGAACGGCGCGGAACCAAGCGCACTGCGCCTGTATTTATTTATAGGCACGCGCTCAATGCGCTTTACCGGCACCAGCAGCGTGCAGCGGTAATCCTCCGCCTCCATATCGCCAAGGGGATAAATCTCCATTTCCTGCGTGCCCTGGTGATTGTAGCCGGACTTGGGAAACCATGTGTTGTAAACATTAGACCAGCAGCTTGTGACGGCCTCGTTCGTGCCGCCTTCGCAGTCAAAATACGCATACGTTCCCGCGGGTACGAATATGGTTTCGTAGCCTTCAAGCAGCGGCGTGTCGTTATCCACCTCCACCGCCACCCAGTAATCATATCCCTTGGAGGTAAAGTTGGAGCAGATGCCCACAACATATTCCGCACCCTCCTTCATAACGGTTTTCAGCTCGTCCACCGTGCCGTCCTGTTTAAGGCTCAGTAAAAACTCGCGGGCCTTTTCGCCCGGCGCGCTCTGCTTTGCCGCTATACGTGTGCGCCTGCCCATAAAGCGGCGTTCATCATATTCCCTTACGTTTTCGGCAAGCGGCACACGCTTGTCCTTATTTTCGGATTTCTGCATTTCCATATCCATATGCCCTCCTATAGGGATGGTATTATTACTATAGATTATATACTATCCGGCTTTTTCAATCAATCGCCAAAAAGAATAATCGGTCCGTTGTTGCCAGCGGACCGGTAATCCTGTTGTTTGCTCTTTTGAAAGGTTGCTCTCTCTTTCTGATTCATATTATAGAGCATGGCGGGAGAAAAAGCATCACAAAAGTGTTACGAAAGTCTCAAACTTTGATTATGTTTAAGTAACGTTTTGGCGCGAAAGTGTTAAATCCCGCCGAAATATTTGCTTAATGCCCACTTGGCTGCCATGCGCACCTGCTCAAACGGGGAGGAAAGGCAGGCGCGGATCTCCGCTTCGCATTGCCCTTCCCGCGCGGCGAATGCTATGGCTTCCATGGTAAGCCGCCCGTTGCCGGTTATGTTTTTGCCCGCTATAATGCGCGCGGCCTTCGCGTTGCCCGCAATAAGCCGCCTCAGCTCAAACGCTTCCGCCGTGTCGTCAGGCACGGGCAGCTTTTTCAGCCGCGCATTTTTGGGGCAAACGGTCTGGCAAATCTCGCAGCCCAGAAATGTCTGCTGCTTTTGCCAAATTTCTTCTGTATAGCCGCTGTTCATAATATAGCGCATGCAGCGCGTTACGTTCAGCCCGTCCGCTGTTATCGCGCCCATGGGGCAGGCGGAGATGCAGGCCGTGCAGCCTTCCGGGCAGCCGCCCTCCGTGCAGACCTGCTCCGTGTTTGGCTCAACCGGGGAATATATTAGCAGCGTTTCAAGCGCAATGCGCGTGCCGTAGGGGGCAATGCTCAGCAGCCCGTTTCTGCCCTGATGCCCCACTCCGTTGGCTATGCACAGCGCCCGCGCGGGTATAAACGCCCGCTCTGCTGCTATTCCCGCCGCGTTAAGTTCAGCCTCCACGGTCTTTGATGCGTGGTAGCTTGCGTTGCTGGCGGGATAATAGGAGGAAATATGCCCGCCGTTTTCATACGGGGCATAGGCCCATATCAAAAGCAGTGCGGCCTTTGCATCGGGATATGCCGCGGGCAGGTCGTACGGCATTGCGCAGCCCGTGCCGTAAAGCGCGGAATACTTATGCCAAGCGTCCAGCTTATGCAATTTTAGCATACGCATACCTGCAAACCCGTGAGCGAGCGCGGTTTTATATATTATATTCCTTATTTGGCTGTCCGTATAAACATTCATGACAAAAGTATAACATATAAGTGCCGCGAAGTATAGCAAATTAGGGCAAAAGTTAAAAAACTAACGAGAATAAAGTACTACACGGGTGAAAAATTGTGTGCTATAATAGCACGGATAGCAATGGTAGGCGTAACTATGTTCGCATGCATTTTTGCATTTTTATTACATCATATTCCGCATCACATCGAAAGGCAGGTGCTTTGTTTGCCAAAGTATTCCTTCAAGGGCGGCGTACATCCTCTGCATTCCCAGCACGAGGGTAAGCTGCCGACCCGAAATGCCCCGATACGGGACTTTGTTTCCGATTCGGTGGTCATTCCCATGAGCATGCATCTGGGTGCTCCGTCTAAGCCGTGCGTAAGCAAGGGCGATCATGTAAAGATAGGCCAGCTTATAGGCGAGCCCGTCGGCGGGCTTGGCCTTCCCGTACACGCCAGCATATCCGGCGAGGTTACGGCCGTTGAGCCGCGGCTCATCACCGGCGCGGGACCCGTTATGTGCGTTTGCATACAGAATGATTTTGCCGACGAATGGGTGGACGGCATACAGGGCTACGGCAACGTGGAAACAGTTGACCCCGCGCTGATAGTTCCCGCGATAAAGGCTGCGGGCATATGCGGCATGGGCGGCGCGAGCTTCCCCGCGCACGTTAAGCTTACCCTTCCCGAAGGCAAGACCTGCGATACGATTATATTGAACGGCGCAGAGTGCGAAACGTTCCTTACGGCTGACTATAGGCTGATGATAGAAGAACCCCGCCGGGTTGTGGACGGCCTGCGTGCGGAAATGCGCGCGCTTGGCGTAAAGCGCGGCGTAATAGCCATAGAGGACAACAAGATGGAAGCTATCGAGTCCATGCGCAAGGCGGCTGCCGGGCGCGAGGGCGTTGAAATAGCGGTGCTCAGGACCAAGTACCCGCAGGGCGGTGAAAAGCAGCTTATCCATGCCGTTACCGGACGCCAGGTGCCAAGCGGCAAGCTGCCAATAGAGGTGCATACGATAGTTACCAACGTGGCCACGGCCGCGGCGATAGCGGACGCTGTTATAGACGGCAAGCCCCTTATAAGCCGCATAACCACCGTTACCGGCAAGGTGGTCAATCCCTCCAACCTGCGCGTAAGGATAGGCACCGTTGTTGCCGACATGATAGGCGAATGCGGCGGATACAGCGAGGAAGCCGCAAAGATAGTTATGGGCGGCGGCATGACCGGCGTTTGCACCGCAAGCGCGGATATACCCATTGCCAAGGCCAATGGCGGCATAGTTGTTTACAACGAAAAGGACGCGAAGAGCGTTGATGAAGAGCCCTGCATACGCTGCGCGCGCTGCGTACAGGCCTGCCCCATGGGGCTTGACCCGTATAAGCTGAAGCACCTTTGCGACGCGGGCAATTTGGAAGGCGCGAAGGCCAACCATGTTATGGACTGCATACTGTGCGGCTGCTGCTCGTATGCCTGCCCGTCAAGAAGATGGCTGACCGCGGCGTTCAAGAATACCAAGGACGCAATAGCCGCCGCAGCAAGGAGGAAGTAATATGAGCCTTTATATGTCTACCGCGCCGCATGTGCGCAGCCCGCAGAACACCCGCTCCCTGATGGGCGATGTTCTGATAGCCTTGGCGCCCACCACCATCGCCGGCATATACTTTTTCGGTGTAAGCGCGGCAATAGTAGTGGCGCTTGCTACGGCCTCCGCCATACTGTTTGAATACCTTTGGCAGAAGCTTACGCATAAAACCATAAGAATCGGCGACCTGAGCGCGGCCGTTACCGGCCTGCTGGTCGGCCTTAACCTCCCGCCCACGGCGCCGTGGTGGCTGCCCATAATCGGCAGCGGCCTTGCGATAATACTCGTGAAGCAGCTTTTCGGCGGCATTGGCGATAACTTTGTCAATCCCGCGCTTGCCGCGCGCGGCATACTGCTTGCCAGCTGGCCCGTACGCATGACGGCGTTTGTGCTGCCCACCTGCTTCAGCGGTGCGGATGCGACCACCAGCGCCACCGTGCTTTTCGGCTACGAGGCAAGCTATCTTGATATGTTCCTTGGCAAAATACCCGGCTGCATAGGCGAGGTATGCAAGGCCGCCATACTGATAGGCTTCCTATATATGCTTATCCGTCAGGTGATAACCTGGCGCATACCGGTAACGTTCCTGGCAGTGGTGTTCGTATTCTCCGCAATACTGGGCAACGATCCCCTGCAGGCGATACTGTGCGGCGGCGTGATGCTCGGCGCGGTGTTTATGGCAACTGATTACACCACCAGCCCCATGAGCGCGAAGGGCCAATTCATCTATGCTGCAGGCTGCGGCATAATAGTTGTTATAATCCGCAACTTCTGTAACTATCCCGAAGGCGTGACCTATGCGATACTTGTTATGAACATAGTCACCCCGCTGCTGGATAAATACGTTAAACCCCGGCTTTATGGCCGCCTGAAGGAGGAAAAGGCCAATGGCTAAAAAAGAAAAGACCGTTTCAAGCGTATTCTTTAACGGAATACTGAACGAGAACCCCACGCTGAGGCTGGTGCTGGGCATATGCCCCACGCTTGCCTCCACCACCAGCGCATCCAACGCCGTTGGCATGGGCCTTGCGGCAACGTTCGTTCTGGTCGGCTCAAACGTGGTCATATCCCTTTTGAGGAATATAATACCGGACAAGATCCGCATTCCCGCGTTCGTCGTGATAATATGCACGTTCGTTACGCTGGTCGAAATGCTGGTTAAGGCGTTCGTTCCCGCGCTTTATGCAAGCCTTGGCATGTTTATACCGCTTATTGTGGTTAACTGCATAATTCTTGCGCGCGCGGAAGCCTTCGCAAGCAAAAACGGCGTGCTGCTGAGCGCCGCGGACGGCCTTGGCATGGGCGCGGGCTTCACGCTTGCCATAACCGTTATAGGCATAATCCGCGAGCTGCTTGGCAACGGCAGCGTGTTTGGGCTGAGCCTGTTCGGCGAAGGGTTCGAGCCTATGCTCCTTTCAATAATGGCTCCCGGCGGCTTCCTTGTGTTCGGACTGGTGCTTGGCGTGGCCAATTACTTTATGAATAAGGCCGAAAAGAAAAAGACTGAGGAGAAAGGAGTGATACGCGCATGAGCGGCATAGCAAAAGTTCTTTTGTTCATGGTAAACTGCGTACTTACCAATAACTTCATATTCTCGCGTTACCTTGGCAATTGCCCCTTCCTGGGCGTATCCAACAAGGTTGAAACGGCAACGGGCATGGGCCTTGCGGTCACGTTCGTAATGGGCCTTGCGTCGCTGTTCACCTACCTTATTTATACTTACATACTGGTGCCCCTCAGGCTGAGCTATCTTTCCACGATAGTGTTCATATTGGTAATAGCCAGCCTTGTGCAGATAGTTGAAATGTTCATCAAAAAGAGCAGCCCCTCCCTTTATAAGGCGCTGGGCATATATCTGCCGCTTATCACCACTAACTGCGCCGTGCTTGGCGTTTGCCTGCTCAACATAGGCAGCCCCATCACCATTGGCGGCGAAGTGCTGGAATTCAACCTGCTCTATTCCGTGCTCAACGGCATATTCGGCGCGCTGGGCTTCCTGCTGGCCATTGTGCTTATGGCGGGCGTTAGGGAAAGGCTTGAAACTTCCAAAATTCCGGATTGCCTTAAAGGCTTCTCCAGCTCACTGATAATTGCCGGCCTGATGTCCGTGGCGTTCATGGGCTTCGCGGGCCTTGGCGCGTAAGGAGGGAACGAAATGGATTGGATCCCTGTAGTACTTGCACTGGGCGTGCTTGGCGTTGTAGGATTGATATTCGGCATACTGCTTGAAGTTGCGGATAAAAAGCTGGCCGTTGAGGTGGACCCGAGGATATCCAAAGTGGGCGAAGCTCTGGGCGGCGCCAACTGCGGTGCCTGCGGCTACGCGGGCTGCGCTGCGCTGGCGGAAGCAATAGTCAGCGGCGAAGCGAAGCCGAATGCCTGCCCCGCGGCTAATATGGCAGCCATAAGCGAAGCGCTGGGCATTACCGTTGAAGAAGGCGAAAAGATGGTTGCCCGCGTAATATGCCAGGGTCACAACGGCGTGGCTAAGGAAAGGTATAAATACGACGGATACACCAGCTGCGCCACCGCCGCATCCATGGCGGGCGGCCCGAAGGAATGCGCGTATGCGTGTATAGGCCTGGGCGATTGTATGCGCGTTTGCAGCTTCGGCGCAATAAGCATGAACAACGGCATCGCCAGCATAGACCCCAATGTTTGCGTTGCCTGCGGCAACTGCGAAAAGGCCTGCCCCCGCAGCGCCATAAGGCTAATCCCCGCGGAGACGAAGGTCCTTGTGCTCTGCCGCAATAAGGACATAGGCCGCGTTGCCCGCGCCGCCTGCATGAAGGCGTGCATAGGCTGCGGACGCTGCGTGAAGGAATGCAAATACGGCGCCATCGCCGTGGAAGACGGCTATGCCCGTATCGATCCCGAAAAGTGCACCCGCTGCGGCGCCTGCGCCAAGGTTTGCCCCTGCGGCTGCATAATAGATTATTCCGTCACCGCCGAGGATAAAGCGGAGTAAACCAATAAAAATGCAACTCAAGGCCTCCCGAAAGGGAGGCTTTTGTTATATGCTTATTTTGTAAAAAATGATTTTATCAAACATAAAGTGTTCATAAATCGCGCCCACGTTTTTTATAATATCATGTAAAATCATCTCCACATAAGCGCTTCGACAAAGTTCGACGTTCAAAAATCTCAATAGCTAAAAACTGCCTGTTTTGGGCAAAATATGCTTGACATAATTTTGCGTTGTATGATAACATAAACCCAATAAAGAACCACCGTAACCAACTTGACTTTAAGACCAACCGTAAACCCGCTGCCCGTTCCCTGATCGGAACGATATGAACCCGCAGGACCGAGAGATAATACAAACATGAATTTTGTGACGTGGTCACAAATACGAATAAACAAAGTGTAAAGGAGGTGAAAAGGATGAGTAAGAAAACGTTAGCACTTATATTGTGCGCAATAGCTGTGCTGGTTATCGCGGTAGCAGTACTGGCTGAGGGATATGAAACTTGCCCCTACTGTGGCGGTCAGAGGATTGTATCATCACCGCGAAAAGAACTCCTTCAAAGTTCTCAGATTCCTTGTCAAAAAGGCGGTTTGGGAACCGATACGTTAAACGAATGGAAATATACTTATGTAGCCGAATGCTACACTGCAAGGTGTAGTGGCTCTGAGTCATGGGTAGAATACGTAGACGATGTTCTCTGCAGACATTAAACCGGTCTTGGCATAGCGCAGATTTAATCTGTGCTATGCTTCTTGAGGAGAAATATGCATTTTATCATTTATCTGCGTCAGCTTTTCCGCAAGCCTATCCGCATTATCCTATACCTACTCACAATAGCACTATCGGCGGGCTTTTTCTGCATGAGCGCAAATCTATATTGGGATAGCGTTAAAAACCTACAACTTGCAGACGACGCTTTTTCTACCATCGCTGTGCTTGACTACTATGCCGATGTAGATTGGTATGGGAAAATAGTAGAGAATTTTGAGAACGTTTACAGATATGCCGGAGAACAGCGTATTACAAGGTATGGTGTTGACTTGCAGCAAATAGTGAATGCTCCATATGTTAAAAATTACGATTTACGGAGCGTCTACGGCGCTTTTTCTGACGAACATATCGCATTGAACCATCTCGGGCAGTATCCAATATTTAATGGAAATGTTATTCGCTTTACGATTTCAAGGGAGGTTAAGCATGGCGATGACCACTTGTTTGATTACTCATTGCCGGCAAATTTGGGCGAGGAACCTTTTACAATACAAAGCCCATACGATGATGGAATTGCTGATTACTATTTAGTAAAAGTTTCACATGCTGCGAACGATATTTATGGCTTTGACCATCCCATTTGCTTTTATTTAGATGTAGATAGACCCGATCAGCAACCAAAGGAAATTTTTGACTTAAACGGAGATGTTGATCCGGCATATGGCATAATCATCGAGCCTGAAACAGAATATATTGGAATTAGCGAATCCTATGCATATTATGATGAAAATATTGCAACAGATGCTTCCGATGTATTTGGCCATTTTAGATTATCTGACATAATTTTTTGTAATGATAGATATTATGACAATAGGGCGTACTATTATTCACAGCAGCTTGGAGAGTATACATTACGCGAAAGCACCGGTGAATCTCCATTCTGGCTTTATCGTTACGAAACAGTTGCAAGTAATCCGGAGCTGCTTAAAAAATATGAGAACATCAGTCGTGCATATTACATAAATGCACATTCATTTTGCGTGAATGCCATAAATGATTTAACGGGAGTTCCCGCCTTTCACTCTGGCAGTATGTACATCCGTAGCGGTAGGACTTTTGCAAAGTCAGACTATGATGCAGGCACGAACGTATGCCTTGTAAGTAAAGACCTGGCTATGAACCAAGGGTGGAATATTGGCGATAAAATCAACTTCAGCTTTTATAATTATAAGTATTTTACACAAGACACGGATTGGAACACAACTTTGATTCCGTATTACACCTATACAGAAAATTGTGAGTTTTTTGATAATGGTACCTATGAAATAATCGGAATTTACGATGCTACGCCAACAACAAGCAGCGAGGGGGTTCGCAGTAAAATACTCTCCGTCCCCTGGAACACAATCTATATCCCCGAAAAGTCGCTCGAGAATGCCCCTGCCGAGGAGGACAGACCTGTCACGGGCGCGCTGTTGACCATATGGCTGGAGAATGGTAAGATAGAGCCTTTCATAGAGCGCATGAACGAGCTTGGCATAACAGGAGCGAAGCAGGGAGACTATGAAGCAAGGTTTACCTTCTACGACCAAGGCTATTCGAGAATACAGCCAAGCTTGGAAGCACTTTCCGGTACGGCGGAGCTGCTGCTGATACTGTCATCGTCGCTGCTTGTCATAGCCGCGCTGCTGCTGGCGTTCTTCTATGCGCAGTCGCAGAAGCAGAGCATAGGCACCATGCGTTTACTCGGTTGCAGCAAGGCAAGAGCCTTTGCCGCAGCTATGCTGAGCGCGCTTATAATTGCCGTGACAGGTGCGCTTATTGGCGCGGCAATAGGGCATGCCCTTACCGCCGGCGTAGGCGAGAGCATAATGGCCAACGCCAACCAAACTCCTGAGGAGTTTCTCGCTTTCAGTGCATACCTTGCCGAAAGCACGCAGGTAGATGTCGAGTTTGCGCTCGGCGCAGATGCAAAAGTAAGCCTGCTCACCTGCCTTGCCGCGCTGGGGCTGTTCATAGTGGGAACGCTCGTGTTCGTGCTGCGCTACCTTGGCAAAGGACCGAGGGAGCTGCTGCCAAGGGCGGGAGAGTAAACTTTTTTGCCAGGGGGCCAGGGAAGATTTCGATTTCTCCCCTTAGGCCCCCTGGCGACCCCCGTAACCCCATTGAAACGATCGCTCCGCGAAGGGGTACGGCACTGTGCGCCGTGTTTGCACTGTACCAAAAGGCTCCCTGGCCGGGGAGCTGTCGAACGAAGTGAGACTGAGGGGTTGAGATAAACAAAGAGCAATGAGCCGCTTTATAACCCCTCCGGCTTTCGCTACGCGAAACCCACCTCCCCTTTCAGGGCAGGCTTAATGTTTGAGTTTGTACCGCACCAAAAGGCTCCCTCTTAGAGGGAGCTGGCAAACCGAAGGTTTGACTGAGGGAGTCCGCTTAGCTGAGGGGTTGACGGAAAATAGAGAAGCTACGATACAACCCCTCCCAATTCCGCACTCCGCATTCCTAAAAAAACTCGCTCCCCTGCTTTTGCAGGGGAGCAATGCTTATTAGGTTTAAGTTTCTATCACGCGGCGGGGGTAACGCTGGTGATGTGGGGGTTGGCGCCTTCGTACCAATAGAGGAAGCCTTCCATGTCGATCTTGTCGCCGATGGACAGGTTCTTCACGGCGTTGTAAACATCGGTGGTGTTGTCGCACAGGTAGGATTCAACGGTGAAGGTGTAGGTGTTTTCGCCCAGGGTCACGTTGAAGTACAGGTCGTCGCCGTCCTGACCGGAGCCGTCATACTTGTAAAGGTAAGCCACATCGTTGCCGTTCTCGTCCTGACCGGCGGCGGCAACGGTCATGCCCTTGAAGGACACGAACTCGTTCTGATGGTTGATAAGCTCATCGGTGCCGAGCATGGAGGTAACGTCAAGCGCCTCGGCTACGAAGCTGCCTTCTTCAATTTCAAAGGTGGCGTCGATTATTTCAACTTCGCCGCTCCACTCGGCCTTGTAGCCGGTCACCTTTATCTTGGTGCCCTTTTCCAGCTTGGCATAGTCCTCTTCGGAGCAGGCCATGTTGTAAAGGAAGTATGCGCCGTCCTTGTCCTGGGTATAAACGGTAGCCTTATCTTCCCACCAGGACTGCTTGGCCTGGACGTAGGTTTCTATAACGACCTGGGAATCAAGCTCAGCCGCAACATACTCGGCATGGGTCATTACGCCTTCGCCCTTCACATCTGCATCGGGCTTATCGGCGGCATTGTTTGCGCAGGCGGCGAAGCCGGCCGCGAAGGCAACAACCAACAGGATAGCTAAGAACTTTTTCATTTTTGTTCTCCTTTTTATTTTATGACGCCCGTTTTCCGTTACCGGTAACGGGGGCCAATAAGATTATAAAACAAAACAACAATAAATCAATACAAAAACGCTAAATATAAACTTATCAATCCCTTTTGCGGCGTTTTTGCTTCGCCTTGCCGTATGCGGCGTATGCAATAATAAGCGCCCACACCGCGCAAAGCCCCCAAATCAGCGCGCGGGAGGATGCGGGCAGCGGGCCAAGCTCCTCCTTGCCGCCCGCGGAGGCGGCGTTCGCATTGTCAAGGCGATAGAGCGATATAACGTCGCTGAACAGCTTTTGCATATATGCATCGTCTATCGTTTCCCTGCGGCGCACGGACTTCGCCGTGTTTTCAATAAGCTGGCCTGCCGCGTCGCGAAGTGAGGCGGAGCCGTTGTAAACGGGCGTTGTGAACGTGTTATCCACGTTTTCAAGCAGCATATCGACTGCCTTCAGCTTAACCTCATAATGCTCGGCGTCGTTGGCGTTGCTTGAAAGGTAGGCCAAATAGTCCGCATTGCTCCTTGCCGTATCGGTAACGGGAACGTAGCCTTCGGTTTCGGAATAGGCTATCTGCACGCCGTCGGTGAGCAGATATTGGCAGAACAGCCACGATGCAAGCACCTCGCCGCTGTCCGCCTTGTTGAATACGCATACGCTCGGCCCCTGGGACATCATCTGCGGAGCATCGGGGTCAAGCTGGGGAACGGTGCGCACGGCTGTTTCAAAGCGTACCAGCTTATCCGCGCTTATGTCAGAAAGCGGGGCGTCAGTGCCCATCCATGTTGAGCCGGCGGTGGAGTCTATCGCGAATATGCATTGCCCCGCGTTTAGGAAGTTCGCCGGATAGCCCGATATTTTGAACGTTGAAAACGCGCCGCTCTTTGTATGCTCCGCAACGGTGTATAAAAGCTCCTTTGTTTGGTCGTTGAACATAAGGGCGTTGCCTTCGCCGTCTGAATACTCCGCGCCGCTTTGCCTGAGCAGGGTTATCATCATGTTATCTGTCGATTTATATATGAACGGTATCATCACCTTCTGGCCGTTCACTTTATATGTGCCGTCCGCGTTTTTCTCGGTCGCAGCCTCCGCCACCTGCCATATAAAGTCCCATGTAAGCGTATCGGGCAGCGTAAAGCCCAGCTTTTCAACATAATCCTTGTTTATATAGCATGCCTCGGTAGAGCGCATGAAGGGCAGCGCATAATAATGCTCCCCTATGCGGCACTCCTCAAGATATTTTGAAACGAGCTGCTCCGTTTTCGGCGTTGTGAACCTCAGCTCGCTTCCGCCAAGGCCGTAGCGGCTGTCCGCCATAAGCCCGTCCAGCGGGGCGACTACATTCGTGCCGGTGAGGTAGGTTGCAATATGGTCGGGATAGGTTATGCATATATTCGGCGTTGTGTTGGTTGCAATGTTTGTGATAACGTCGTTATATATTTTGCCGTAGTCCGTATAAAGCCTAAGGCTTATTTTTATGTTTGGGTAGAGCAATTCAAAGTCGCGTATGGCCTGCTCGTATATCCTTGTTTGGTTCTTATTGGTGTCGTTCTTGGCCCAGAAGGTAAGCTCGTATTGCCGCGAAGCATCGAACTCCTCCGGCATTACGAACGCATCCATGCCGCGGGAGCCGTGGCACGCCGTGAGCGCGCCGCAGAGCGTAATGAGCGTTAATATAAGGCTTATGGGTTTTATTGCGCGGCTCATCCCTTTAATCCTCCCCTTGACACGCCTTCCATTATCTTTTTCCTGAAAATCAGGAACAGCGCTATGAGCGGCACGGATATCGCCACAACCGCCGCCATCATTGCGGGTATGTTATCCCGCCCGAAGCCGCCTTCGCGTATGGCCTGTATGCCGCCGGAAACGAGGAAATAGCTGCTGTCGTCCGTTATAAGGCGCGGCCAAACGTAGCTGTTCCAGCATTCTATTACTTTAAGTATTATCACCGTAACAAGCGTTGGGCTGCATATGGGTATAAGCACGCGGGTAAGGTACGCCATGTCCGATGCGCCGTCCACCTTGGAGGCATAATAAAGCTCGTCCGGCACCTGTGCAAAGTTTTCTTTAAGAAGATATATATAGAATACGCTCGTTACGGAAGGCAGAATAAGCCCCGTGAACGTGTTCCTCAGCCCCCAGTCGGTTATGGTCACAAAGTTGGTTATTATAACAAGCTCGTTGGGTATCATCATAAGCGAAAGCAGCAGCGTGAACGCAATGCGCTTGCCGCGGAACTCAAGCCGCGCAAACGCGAACGCTGCAAGCGTTATAACAATAAGCATCAGCGCCGTTGTTACAACGGTGAAAAGCAGCGTGTTCATGAAATACCGCGCCAGCGGCACGGCCGTGAACGCCTCCGCATAGTTTGCAAGCGTTGGGTAAAGCGTGAAGAACTTGGGTATATATTCGGAATTATACGCGCCGTAATCCTTCAGGGATGTAAGCACCATCCAGTAAAACGGGAACAGCACTATTATTGCCCACAGCGCCAGGAAAAAATATTTTACGCCCGTCCATATGCCATGCTTTATTTTCATCTTGCGGGTTATTTCGCCGTAATTGTCGGAGTTGCGCACGGTTCAGCCCTCCTTAGTAATGCACATGCTTCTTGCTTATCATAAGGTTTATGCACGTTATGGTAAGCACAATGGCAAAAAGCAGTATTGCCGCGGCGGAAGCAAAGGAAGGATAGCCGCCGCTGTTGCCGTAAAGCATATCGTATATATAGCCGACTATTGTGTTCATGCCGGCGGCGTTAAGATCCGTGCCGAAAAGGGCCACGGCGTCGCTGTATGCCTTGAACGCACCTATAAAACCGGTTATTACCAAATAGAATATCATTGGGGATATCATGGGCAGCGTTATGCGCGTGAACATAGCCGCGCCCGTAGCGCCGTCTATACGGGCGGCGTTGTAATACGTTTCATCCACCGATGCAAGCGCGCTTGTAAGTATAAGCACCTTGAACGGCATAACTATCCAAACCGTGTAAAAGCTGAGCACGAACATCTTTGCCCAGTAAGGCCCGCTTATGAAGTCCACGCTTTTGCCGCCGAACAGGTTTATAAGCAAATTTATAAGCCCCTCCGTATACGGCGTTTTTTTGAACAGTATCATGAACACCAGGCCGACTGCAAGCGTATTGGTAACATAGGGCAAAAAATATACGGTTTGGAAAAGATTCCTCAGTTTTTCTATGGAGCTTAGCGCAAGGGAGATGATAAGCGCAAGGGAGGTTGAAAGCGGAACGGTTATTATGACCAGCAAAAACGTATTTTTAAGCGCCTGCAAAAAATACGGATCGCGCAGAACATATGAATAATTATAAAGTCCCACGCCGAAAAAGGTTTGGGAGGCGGAATTGTACCCTTCTTCAAACGAATAGACAAAAACGTCTATCAGCGGGTATATCATAAACACGCCCAGGAACGCCATTGCCGGCAGCAGATACAGCCATGCTTTCTTGCTTTGCTTTTCCATACTAAGCCGCTTAGGATATAAACGGATCCTTTCGCTTTTATATTTATTACTATATCATACCGCGCCGTTTATTTCCACAGCAAAAAAGCCCACGCCTTTTGCGGCGTGGGCTGCTGATGAACTATGCTTATTCGGCCTTCATGGCGTTTTCGCGCTCCGCGCGGCGGCGGGCGATGCGCTCGCGGCGCTTCTGCTCCTCGCATTTATGATGCACTATAACGTATATGAGCGCGGCTGTAAGCAAAACGGCCACCGCTATCATTATATACAGCAGCGTATTGCTCGTGCCGCCGGCCGCGGGAGTTTCCGGCTCCGCCGTGGCGGCAGGTTCGGCGGGTTCGGGCGCTGCGGTTTCGGCGGGTGCGCTTGTGTCGATCACCGGGCGCGCAGGCATAACGGCGTAGCGCTGCATGGAGCTGTCCTCAACGCTGTATGTATAAAAGCCAACTTCCCCCTGCGGATTGCGGGCATAAAGCAGATATACTTCGCCCTGCGCGTCGCTCGATACCCATGCGCGGTACTGCGTTTCGTCTATGGTCAGCGTGGTTTCGCCGAAGCCCTCCGGCGCGCTCACGCCCTCATCAGGCTCAAGTATTATATAGGATTTTGATGTGCTGGATACAGTCCGGTAAGGATAAAGCCTGTCCTTCGCTTCATCGTATATGTAGTATCCGCCTATCGCGCCCGTGTCGTCCGTGACGTAAAGGAGCAGCGGCGCGTCGCTGTCCGCAACGGCTGCGGCGGCAACGGTTTCGCCGTGGTAGGTATATTCGCTTTCCGTGTAGCGCGAAGGTATGGTCACGTTTTCTATGCTGCGCCAAACGAACATGTCGCCTTCCGCGCCTTCAACGTTTTCGGCCTTTACACCTTCTTTGGCGTAGCTTATGGGTTCGGGCGTGGGCGTGGGCTCAGGCCCGGGCAGTATTGTAACGGAAGCTTTCTGCTCCGCCGCGCCAAGCTCTTTGCCGCTGTAATTGAGTATCTTCGTGATGCTGAAGGCTACTTCCGCGTTGCCCTCTGCAAGCGCCTTGAACGTTATGCGCGCGCTCAGGCTGCTTTCGCCGCCCTTTGAAAGGGAAACCATGCTTATGTAGCCATCCCCCGCGCCGCCCTCGGCTTCTTCAAAGCTTAAAAGGCTCGTGTCGTAAGCGAAGCTGCCTTCCGCAGCGGCAAGCTTATCGCCCTTTAAGGTAATCGTCACGGTAACTGTGTCTCCCGCGCTTACCTGCGCCTTGTCCGCCTGCGCGTCAAGGGAAGCGTCCGCATATGCTGCGGAGCAGCTAAGCATTATCAAAAGGGATAGTATTATAGCCGTAAGTTTTTTGGTCATGGTTGGTTAGCCCTCCTGCTTCAGCTTGCCATCGCCGTTTATATGGCGCAGCAGCGTTATTATGTCGCCAAGTTCAATTTTGCCGTTGTGATCCGCGTCCGCTGCGGCAAGATATGCCCCGCCGAGAAGCTTTACGTGCAGCATATGCTTCTGTATGGCAACTATGTCGTCCGTGTCTATTTTGCCGCTGCCGTCCGTGTCCCCGAATATCACTATGGGTATATCGCAATACTTCGCGCCGTCCTCATAGCTTATCCTTACGAAGCAGCCCGTGCCTACCGTGCCCGCTGTTTCCGCGCCCTTTGCGCTCATTATGCTAAGCGTCCCTCCGGCACAGGTCAGGTTTTTGAGCATATCCTCCGCGCTTGTGCCCGGCGCAACGCCCGTTATGGCTGCGGCGGATACGGCGTATTTATCGCTTTCTATCCTTGGCGCGGATGCGTAATCCGTGAACGTGCCAAGCTTTGTGTCTATATAATAAAAGGCGAGTATTTCATCATAGCTCTGTCCAAGGCGGGCGCGTACCTGCGCGCTCCTTTGGCTCATGCCCACGCCGTGCCCCCAGCGGCGCATGGTTATGTTCCATCCGCCCTCTGTGCGCTCCGCGCCGCTCATCCTCAGCCGCGTTTTCCGCGCGCCTATTTTTCCCAATGTATTGTTGAAGCTGCCGAAGGAAAGCTCGCCTATGGCAAGGCTTATTGTAAGCTGTCCCTCCTCCTGCCCGTTTGATACGGCAAGGGCAATATCAATTCGCGTATAGCAGCGGCTGCCGCCTTCATGCTCCGGCTCGGCCGGCGTTACCGCAATTGTTGAAAGCAGCGTAACACTTTCGCCCGCGGCTTCGTTTGCGGCGCGCTGAATTGCCGAGAGCACCTCCGCGTCCATCATGGCGCGCGTTTCGTCCGTAAATTCATCGGGAATGAAGGAAAGCTCCTCTATGCTCGATGCGTTCATCAAATCATACGGGTCGTCAACTATGGCGTAAAACGGCTCGTCGCTGTCCCACACGTTTTTGGGCGTATCCGTCTGCCCGCCGTTCGAGGAGGAATAGTACGCCTCCACTATTTTGTTTTCATATGTCAAAAGCTCTCCTGCGGTCGCATCCACGGCGGCTATAGCGCGGCGGTTTTTGCTGGCATAGCCGTGATAGGTCTGGTCCTTTGAAGTATCCACCAAATCGTAGGAACGCGATTGATAGCGGTAGCAGCGGCTTAACGCAAAGCTGCGCGCGCACACCGCCTGCGCCTTCAGCGCGTCTATGGGGAAGGAGTTGCTCATTTCGTTGGGCACAACGCCGTAAAGATATTGCTCCATGGGCAGCGTGTTTATGGCGCGCAGGCTGCCTTCCACAACGTCGAACGTTATATCGCCAAGGTATGTGCAGGTGCCGTGTTCGCTGTTCCTCAGGCGGATATAGTCCGTGCGTTCACCGTAATGCGCGCTTTTTAGCGTGAGCGACGGCGCGGTGACGGTTTTGTTCGCAAATTCAATGCTTACCCGCCCGCCTGCGGCCTTTACGGTAAGCTCCTCCGTGCCTACTTTCACGCCGCTGTCCTCAAGCAGTGTAAACTCGCCCACCGGAGTGAACTTAAAGCTTGTCCTGTCGCCTATTGAAAGCTTTATGCGCACGTTCTGGCCGAAGCCCTCCGCGCTTTGCGCGAAAGCGGCCTGCGGCAGCATGAGCGCCAATATCAGCGCGCACGCAACAAAACGGTATCCTCTTTTCATGCTCAACCCCCTTTATATGAAGAAGCGTTTGATATAATCATACACGAATATGGAACCCGTCACAAGGGCATATTGCATGCATTTATATGAACAAACCGTAAACGTTTAACCGCACGGAACGGCAATTTATGCCGCATATGCTTGACAATTCGGCTATAAACGAGGATAATTAATGATCATAAGTTTTTGCTTCCGCGCTGCTTTATTATCATTTACGGGCGCGGCGGCGATATTTTATTTTGGAGGACTTATATGCCATTATTCAAAAAATGCGAGGATTTCGTCTATATCCGCGAGCTTGTGGATAAGGGAATATATCCCTATTTTCACGAGCTTGAATCGAAGCAGGATATAGAGGTAATGATGGAGGGCAAGCGCAGGATAATGCTTGGAAGCAACAATTATCTTGGGCTTACCGTGAATCAGGAGGTCATAGACGCGGGCGTGGAGGCCATGAAGAAATACGGCACCGGCTGCTCCGGTTCCCGCTTCCTTAACGGCACGCTCGATCTTCACAACAAGCTGGAGCGCGAGCTGGCCGATTTCCTGGGCACCGAGGACTGCGTAACGTTTTCAACGGGCTTTCAATCCAACCTTGGCATAATCAGCGCCATATGCGGCCGGCAGGATTATATATTCAACGACCGTGAAAATCACGCCAGCATTTACGACGGCTGCAAATTAAGCTATGCAAAGGTTACGCGCTATCGCCATAACGACATGGCGGATCTTGAAAAGCGCCTTGCGGAAACCCCGATAGACGCGGGAAAGCTGATAGTAACCGACGGCGTGTTCAGCATGAGCGGGGACATTTGCCGCCTGCCGGACATTGCGGAGCTTGCGCATAAATACAAGGCCCGCGTAATGGTGGACGATGCGCACGGCCTTGGCGTTATAGGCAAGGGCGGCCGCGGCACGGCAAGCTATTTCGGCCTTGAAAAAGAAGTGGACATAACAATGGGCACGTTCTCAAAGTCCCTTGCAAGCCTTGGCGGCTACATGGTGGCCAGCGCAAAGGTCTGCGAATACGTAAGGCACAATTCCCGCCCGTTCATATTCAGCGCATCGCTTACCCCCGCAAGCTGCGCCACCGCGCGCGCCGCGCTGAAGGTTATACGCGAGCATCCCGAAATAGTGGAACGCCTGGGCGACTTGGCTGAATATTACCGCGATGGCCTTGCTGCGCGCGGCGTACCCACCGTTAAGGCGGAAAATAAGCGCATACCCATAATACCCATATATACTTATGACGCTGAGCGCACGCTGCTTATAAGCAAAAAACTGTTTGAAGAAGGCGTGTACGTCAATCCCGTTCTGCCGCCCGCAACCGCTCCCACGGAGTGCCTGCTGCGCACCAGCCTTATGGCAACGCATACGGAAAGCGTGCTGGACGAGGCCATGGACATAATTGCAAGGGTGGTTCTTGATGACTGATACGGGCAGAATAGTTGCCGTGACAGGCGCGAGCAGCGGCATTGGCCTTGCCGCCGCCCGCCTTTTTCGCGACCGCGGAGATAAAGTATACTGCCTCAGCCGTACCGACCCCAAGGAGCCGGGCATAACGTTCATACATACCGACGTTACGGACGAAGCGAGCGTGAACGCCGCGTTTGGCGCCATAGGCAAGGCCGAAGGGCGCATAGACGTGCTTTTGAGCAACGCGGGCATTGGCGTATCGGGCGCGGCGGAATGCACCACAATGCAGGATGCAAAGCGCCAGCTTGACGTAAATTTCTTCGGTCTGCATGCATGCGTGCGCGCTGCCGTGCCGCTTATGCGCGCCCACGGCGGCACGATACTGGCCACAAGTTCCGTCGCGGCCGTGTTTGCAATCCCGTTCCAGGCGTTCTATTCGGCGAGCAAGTTCGCCGTAAACGCGCTTGTATTAGCCCTTGCCAACGAGCTTAAGCCGTTCAATATCCGCGTGGCGGCAATAATGCCGGGCGATGTTAAAACCGGCTTCACCGGCGCGCGCGTGAAGGCTGCCCGCGACGACAATTACGGCCAAAGCGTTGAAAAGAGCGTTGCCGTTATGGAGCACGATGAGCAGAACGGCATGGGGCCGGAGATGATAGCCAAAAGGTTCGTTGCGCTTTCGCTGAAAAAACACCCCAAGGTGTTGAGTACCGTTGGGCTTCAATATAAGTTCTTCTGCTTCCTTGGCAAGGTGCTGCCGATAAGGCTTCAGAACTTTATAGTAGGCAAAATGTACATCAAGTAAAGGGCATTCCGGCGATGCTTTTTTCGCCGTGCCGATATATTTTATTAACGCATCATATGCAATCATTCGGAGGTTAAAAGATGGAGGAAGTTAAAAAGCCGTGGTTTAGGTTCTATGGCTGCGTACCGGAAACGCTTGATTATCCGGACTGCACAATGGCGGAAGCCGTTGAAAACGTGGCAAAGAAATACCCGGACTATATTGCCTATGACTTCATGGGCAAAAAGACCACCTACGCAAACGCCGTTAAGGACATAATTGCCGCGGCAAAGGCGCTCAAAGCACTTGGCGTAAAGGAGGAGGACAGGGTCACAATATGCATGCCCAACACTCCGCAGACCGTATCCATGTTCTATGCAGCCAATATGGTCGGTGCGATAGCGAACATGATACATCCGCTTTCGAGCGAAAACGAGATAGCGTTTTACCTTAACGATTCCGATTCAAAGGTAGCCATAACGCTTGACCAGTTCTATCCCAAGTTTGAAGCCATAAAGGCAAAAACAGGCCTTAAAAAGCTGATAATAGCATCGGTCGCCGATGCGCTCAGCCCCGTTATGAAGCTTGGCTATAAGCTGACGGAGGGCAAAAAGATAGCCAAGGTTCCCGATGTGGATTGGGTTATAAGCTGGAAGCAGTTCATAAAGAACGGCGAAGGCGTAATCGATTACCGCGTGCCGCGCAGGCCCACGCAGGGCGCAGCCATACTTTACAGCGGCGGCACCACCGGCACCACAAAGGGCATTCTGCTTTCAAACCTCAATTTCAACGCGCTCGGCATGCAGATAATTGCCACTAACCCAATGTTCAAGCCGGGCGATAAGATGCTTGCCATCATGCCCATGTTCCACGGCTTCGGCCTGGGCGTGAGCATACATTCCATGCTGGTCAACGGCGGCCGCTGCATACTGGTACCGCGCTTTACGCCAAAGACATATGCGGAGCTGCTCAAAAAGCACAAGCCAAACTTTATTGCCGGCGTACCCACGCTTTACGAGGCGCTGCTCAGGCTGGACAATATAGACGATCTTGACCTTTCCTGCCTGAAGGGCATGTTCTCCGGGGGGGATAGCCTGAGCGTGGAGCTGAAAAAGCGCATAGACAGGTTCCTCAAGGAGCATAACGCCACCATAGAGGTGCGCGAAGGCTACGGCACTACCGAGTGCGTTACCGCAAGCTGCTTAACGCCGTATAACATGAGCCGCGAAGGCAGCATAGGCATACCGTTCCCGGATACGTTCTATAAAATAGTCAAGGTCGGTACCACCGAGGAGCTGCCCTATGGCGAAGAAGGCGAAATCTGCCTTGCCGGCCCCACGGTAATGCTTGAATACTGCAACCACCCCGAGGAAACCGCCCAAACCATGCGCGTGCATGACGACGGGCGCACATATGTGCACACGGGCGACCTTGGCGTGATGGACGAGGATGGCTTCATCTATTTCCGCCAAAGGATAAAGCGCATGATAATAACCAGCGGCTACAATGTTTATCCTTCCCAGATGGAAAACATGTTCGATGCGCACGAGGCCGTGCACATGAGCTGCGTTATAGGCGTGCCCGATCCGTATAAGATACAGAAGATAAAGGCGTTTGTGGTGCTCAAGCCCGGCTTTGAAGCGGGCGAGGCCATGAAGAAGCAACTGCTTGAATACTGCTCCAAGCACGTTGCAAAATACGCCATGCCTTATGATATCGAGTTCCGTCAGGATCTGCCCAAAACGCTGGTCGGCAAGGTGGCCTACCGCGTGCTGGAGCAGGAGGAGCTGAACAAGATGGCCGCGGCCAAGGCCGAAGAAGCCATTGAGCAGAACGAACTTGAAGCCGAAGCCGAGGCCATTGCCGCGGCGGACACGGCGGAAGTAACCGAATAAGGCCAAAGCGCATACGGAGCGGCAAAAATGCCGCTCCGTTTTTGTATATCAGCGCATAATAAAACGGCGTACCGAGACAAAGGCTACAGCACGCCGCAATATATAGCTTAGTTAGTTTGGATGCTTATCTCATGTCCTTCAGGCTCATCTGGCGGGCAAAGCTGGTATCAAGCATCCTTCTGGGAGTATATTCAAACAGATTGCTCACGCTCACGCGGTCGTGTATGGCGCGGACGGCCTCCGCAAACAGCGGCGCGGCGGAGATTATGCGTATCTTTTTGCTGTTGGCAACCGCGGGGCAGTCCACGGTATCGGTGGAAACAAGCAGCTCTATCGGGCTTTCGTCTATGCGCTTCACGCCCTTTTCCTGCAGCACAACGTGGGAAAGGAAGGCGTATATCTTGTTCGCGCCCTTGTCCTTAAGGCCGTGTGCAACGTCTATGAGCGTGCCGCCGGAAATGGTGAAATCGTCAACAACTATGCAGTCCTTGCCCTTAACGTCGCCGATTATTTCAAGTACCTTGGCGTTTTCGTCGTGGCCCACGCGCATCTTGTCGCCAATGGCAACGGCGCAGCCCAGTTCATCCGCCATGGCGCGCGCGCGCTTTGCGCTGCCCGCATCCGGGGAAACAACGACTATATCGTCCATCTTGTCCGGCGTAACTATGCCGGCATGGCGCGCGTAGGCCGCAAGCAGCGGCTGAGCATAAAGATGGTCAACGGGCTTGGTGAAGAAGCCCTGCACCTGCGCCGCGTGAAGATCCATTGTAAGCACGCGGTCGGCGCCCGCTTTTTCCAGCATGTCCGCGCATACGCGGCCGCGGATGGATACGCGGGGTTCGTCCTTCTTATCGCCCTTGGCATAGCTGAAGTACGGCATTATTACGGTTACGCTGTTGGCGCTGGCGCGCTTCAGTGCGTCTATATAGAATACCAGCTCCATGAATTCGTTGTTGGGGTTAAGGCCGATGGTCTGCACCAGATAAACATCCTTATCGCGCACGCTTTCATTTATGCGCACGAATGTGTTGCCTTCGGAAAATACCAGCGTGGTATTGTCTCCCACTGGGCATCCAAGGTAATCGCACATTTTTTTGACAAATTTGGTGCTGGCGCTGCCGCCGAAGATTCGTATCTGTTCGTTGCCTCCAAGTCCAAGCATTATGCTCTGACCCCCTTATGCAAAATTCCTTTGTATTATAGCAAGATTTTGTGCCTTAAACAAGGCGGGGATTGCCTTTTTTGCCACCGGAAAAGCCTGCCATAAGCTGGCGTTATACAATTTGCATAGCAATTTTCACCGCTGTGCAGCCTAATTATGGCCTAAATGCGGCACGATTCGCCAACAAATACAGACGGCGCGGCGCATTACTGCTATTGACAATTTATAAACGTTTAATTCTTGTGCAGGATGCGCTGCAATAAATTGCGGCGGTATAACGATTATATATTCTTGCAAAGAAGCACTACGTTTGTAAAATACCCTGTTTTATTGGCGAAAGTAATGCAAAGGGCTCCGTTTTGATGCAATATGTACCAAACGCGGCAAAAGGAGGGCATTGCAAATGAAACGGATGATATGCGCCGCATGCGTGCTGATGATGGCATTTTTTCCCGCGCCCGTGCAGGCGGAGGGGGGCGAAAAGGCGGCGGTGATAATACTGGACGCGGCGGGCTGCCCCGCCGAAGCGGCGGAGGAACCATGGCTGATGCAGCCATGCATGAACGCGGAGCATTATTATTTCCGCCCTATGGAAAACGGCGAGCCGGATACGCTCGTAAGCTATGCGCTCAACTCGCGCTTCATGGCGGACAAGGCGGCGATGAAATGGAAGCCGTGGCTTAACCATTACGAAAAGCGGAACGGGGCGTATTGGCGCATTGAGCAGGACGAAGAAAGCGGCTGCATATTTGCGGACGGCGCGGCGCGGCAATGGGCAAAGCGTGCGGCGGATGAGCTTATCGCCGCGGGATACGGCAAAATAGCCCTTGTTGTGATAAGCGCAACGGGAGACGAGCGCGCGGACACGCGGCTGCTGAACATGACGGATGCGGCAGAGCGGGGCGAGCTTTACGCCGCGATAGACGAAGCATATTGCCCCGCCGTGCGGGACAGGGCGGACGCCATAGCAAGGGCGGCAATAAAATTGCAGGATGAAGGCGCGGATGAAAGCACGATAGTGCTGATAACTGTGGGGGAAAGCGACTTAGGCCCGTATGAACGGCGCGCCGCTCAAGCCTGCGCACGGCTGTGCGGGCGGGAAGAAGGGCGCTACATAAGCCCGTTTGTGCATATACGCGAAAAAACGCGCGCCCGTTTTGCCGTTGTAAGCATAGGGCGCGCGCAGGATAGGTTAGCGGATATGTTATATTGCTTTGGTGCGCCGCGGCTGAGAGTTCAGCCTTAGCGCGGGAAGGCTTATTCCTCGCCGCCTTCTTTCGGCTTAACGTAGGCTATGTTCATGGGCACCTCAAGCCAATGCCCCGTGCGGTAAACAATCAGCGAAACAAGGCCGCGCACGGTAAGGTCGCCGGCCATGCCTATCCATGCGCCGGTAAGGCCAAGGGTTGTGTAGCGCGTCATTATAAAGCATATGGGCAGCCGCACGAGCCACATGCCGAGCAGCCCGAAAAGGAACAGCCACTTTGTTTTGCGCGCGCCGCGGAATGAACCGGCGATTGAATTGGCAAGGGCGAAGAACGGCTGCGCAAGGGCTTCCACCTTAAGCGCCGCCGCGCCCAGGGCCACGACCTCAGCACTTGGCGTAAACAGGGAGATTATGTTCCCGCCGAAGAAGAACAGCACCACGCCCAGCGCGCTCATCATAATCACGCAGCCTATTATGCAAATATTGGAAAACCGCTTTGCCAAATCCTTTCGCCCCGCGCCGAGGCTTTGGGCAACAAGCGTTGTAGCCGCCGCGCTGAAGCCAAAGCCCGGCATATAGGTTATTGATTCCGCCGTTATGCCCAGCGAGTGCGCCGCAAGGGACGCCGTGCCGAGTGAAGTTACCATGGCGGTCATAAGTATCTGGCCCAACGATACGCATACCCTGTCGAACGTTACGGGCGTGCCCACGCGCACCATGTCCGCCCAGATGGCCTTATCGAAGCGGAACTTATCCTTTACGCTCACGTTGCAGGGGAACTTCTTCAGGAACATTGCGCGCAGCAGCATCACGCCGGAGACCACGTTGGCAATGGCTGTGGCTATCGCCGCGCCGGATACGCCAAGGCCCGCGCCCCACATATGGAATGTTACGCCGAGCACGCTTATATCGCGCGGGGCATATATAAGCAGGAAGTTCAGCACCATGTTTATAAGGTTTGTGGACACGTTGAAAACGAGCGGGGTGGCCGTGTCCCCGGTGCAGCGGAGTATGCTTGAGCATATCTGTATAGATGTGCTTGCAATGTATGCAAGGCACACTATTGAAATATAGCTTGTCGCGTCCGCGCATATTTCGGGATCGCCGCCCAGCCAATGCGGCAGATGCGGAGCGACGGCAAGCATTATGCCCGTGAGCACGGCGCCTATTATGAATATTGCAATAACGCTTTGGCGCACAACATCGCGCGCCTTATCATACAGCTTTGCGCCTATAAAATTGCCTATCGGTACGCTGAAGCCGACCGCCGCGCCGCCGATTATACCGTTCATGAGCCAGTTTGTGCTGCTGGTAAGCGCCACGGCAGCCGTGGCGTTAGGGCCTATCGCGCCCACCATTGCCGTGTCCACATACTGCACCATCATTATAAGTATCTGCTCCAGCATTACCGGCCACGCCAGCTTCCATATTATTTTGCCCGGGCTGTGCGCCGAGCTTGTTATGTCTATCTGCTGTTGTTTCATGACAGCATTCACCCTCCTTACAGCAATTCCCACTTAGTTAGTCGGTTAAAAGATTATACTCCAGCCATGCCGATTGTGTAAAGAGCGGTTTTAGAGTATAATTTATATGCACATATATGGAAAGGATGGTTCGGTATGGACCTTTTTTCGGCGCAGGCAAGCCGCCGCGCACCGCTTGCGGACAGGATGCGCCCGCGGACGCTTGATGAATTCATAGGGCAGGAGCATATTGTTGGCAAGGGGAGGCTTTTAAGGCGCGCCATTGAAACGGATACGCTTACAAGCAGCATATTCTTCGGCCCACCGGGCTGCGGAAAAACAACGCTTGCAAGCGTTATCGCCGCGCATACGGGCGCAAAGATAGCAAAGCTCAACGCCGTTACGGCGGGCGTTAAGGAGGTGCGCGCCGTTATCGAGCAGGCGGAGAAGGATTTGAAGCTGTACGGCACGCCGACGTATCTGCTGCTTGATGAATGCCACCGCTGGTCAAAAACGCAGAGCGACTCCATTTTGCCCGCTCTTGAAAGCGGGATAGTGCGCTTTATAGGCTCCACAACGGAAAACCCCATGGTATCCATGACGGGGGCCGTGGTGTCGCGGTGCAGGCTGTTTCAGTTTTATCCGCTTACCATACAGGATGTTGAAAAGGCAATGCGCGCCGCGTTGGCGGACAAGGAACGCGGCCTTGGCACGCTGAACATAAAAATAGACGACGATGCGTTTGAGCACATTGCCGCCACCGCAAACGGGGACGCGAGGAGCGCGCTCAACGCGCTGGAGCTTGCCGCGCTTACGACCGCGCCGGACGAGGAGGGCTGCATACATATTGATGCTGCCGTGGCTGCCGAATCGGTGCAGAAAAAGGTTGTCAATGTGGACGACGAACAGTTTTACAATATGCTGTCCGCCTTCTGCAAAAGCCTTCGCGGCGGGGACAGCGACGCGGCCATAGCATGGTTCGCGCGGCTTGTATACGCGGGCGTTGACCCGCGCGTTATATGCCGCAGGCTTATCGCCCACGCATCGGAGGATGTGGGCCTTGCCAACCCGCAGGCCATGACGCAGGCCGTTGCTGCGGCGCAGGCACTGGAGCTTATAGGCATGCCGGAAGCGCGGCTTTCAATCACCCAGGCAATAATTTTCATATGCGAAAGCCCAAAGTCCAACAGCGTTGTTATGGCGATGGACGCGGCGTTTGCGGACGCGGAAAGGATACCCGATCAGCCCGTGCCCATGCACCTGAGAGATACGGCGTATAAGGGCGCGGACAAGCTTGGCAACGGCAAGGGCTATAAATATCCGCACGATTACCCGGGCCACGTTGTGCAGCAGGAATACATGCCGCCTTCCGTAAAGGGCCGGCGGTACTATATTCCGGGAGAACTTGGCAACGAGGGCAAAATTCGCCAGAACCACATACGCAACGGAAAGATAGAAGAGTAATTGCGCTTTTCGCCGCCGGATGATACAATATAAGTTACTTGTGTATATTTAGAAAGGATAGATATGACCATGAATATCAAAAAGACTGTTGCCGTAATGCTCTGCGCCGTGTTCGCGGCTGCGATGCTGTCCGGCTGCGTATCGAGTACCACCGTTAAGGAAAAGGATGCGGGCGAAGTGACCATATTCGTTGACGAAACGATAAAGGGCGCCATTACAGACGCCGCCGCCGCTTACACCAAGCCCGTGCGCGAGTTTCCCGAGCGCGAAAAGGCGATAATACTCATAGTGAGCGACTCTACCGAGGACATAGTGAGCCGCGTGGAAAACGGCGAATATGCGGACGCGGTGTTCGTGCTTGGCGATGAAGCGCTCAACGCGCTTGACGCGGCAGCCGAAGGCAAGGACTTCATAGTGCATTCCTCCCGCGTTGCGCTCAACAGTGAAGACGGCGCGCAGTATGCCATAGCCGTGCTTAACAACAGCGACCGCCAGAGCGTTGTGCAGGGCTTCATAGATTATCTTATGAGCGACGAGGCCGCCGACGTGCTTGGCGGGAACGGGCTGAGTAAGTAAGGGAAACAGGAATAACATAAGGCTCCCCTTTACGGGGAGCTGGCACGGCGCAAGCCGTGACTGAGGGATTATAACAAACAAGGAACTGTAAGCTGCTTATAACCCCTCCGTCTCACTTCGTTCGACACCTCCCCCTTTCAGGGCAGGCTTAATGCCGGAGTTTGTACTGTGCACCCAAAGGCGCCACCGCTTGCGGGGGAGCTGCTGAGCGTAAGCGAAGCTGAGGGGGAATAACTTGGAGCTTTTGGCTGTTTTAGCCGTTCCCCTTTCGTCTGCTCATTACATTCGCAGCCACTTTCCCCGTAAACGGGGACAGCTTTCCCCCGCGGTAATTTCCGCCACAACCTATGACCATCACATTTATTCAGTACATAATAGTTTGCCCGCTGGTATTCCTGGCGGGGTTTGTTGACGCGATAGCCGGCGGGGGCGGGCTTATTTCGCTGCCCGCGTATATGCTTGCGGGGCTGCCCGTGCATAACGCCATAGGAACAAACAAGCTGAGCTCCGCCATGGGCGCAACGCTTACAACGGCGCGATTTGCAAAGTCCGGCTTTATTGAACTCAGGTTTGCAATACCCTGCTCCGCTGCGGCGCTGCTGGGCTCGGCCATAGGGGCGCGGATAGCGCTGCTTATACCCGAGCATGTGTTCAAAATAATAATGCTGTTCGTGCTGCCGCTTGTTGCTGCATATGTTATGAGCAAAAAGTCGCTTAAAGACAGGAGCGAGCTTGAGCCGTTCCCGTTCACCAAGGCGATTATAATAGCCGTGCTATGCGCGCTTTTTATCGGAATGTACGATGGCTTCTACGGCCCCGGCACGGGCACGTTCCTTCTTCTTTTGCTTACGGGCGCGGCGCGCATGCCGCTGAACGATTCGGCAGGCATAACCAAGGTTATAAACCTTTCTTCTAATATTGCGGCGCTCGCCGTATATATATTCAGCGGCAATGTGCTCTATCCGCTCGGCCTTGCGGCGGGCGTGTTCAGCATAGCCGGCAACTATTTGGGCACGCGCGTGTTCACTGCCAAGGGCAGCCGCGGCGTTAAGCCCATAATGATAACGGTGCTCGGCATATTCTTCATAAAGCTGTGCTATGAGCTGTTTTTTGCAAAATAAGCCGTAAACTTGCAAAAGTTGCGGATAGATGATAATATAACATGCACAAAAGATGTGGCAGGAGGCGGTAATTGTGCCGTTTTTGAAATTCAAGTGCGAAAGCTGCGGCAAGGTGTTCGATGAACTTGTTAAGCTGAGCGATGTTGAAGCGCTCCGCTGCCCCGATTGCGGCGGCAAGGTGCGGCGCGCATACGAGGGCAAGTGCCTTGGCGCAAAGAGCGAAGGCTGCTCGGGCAACTGTTCCTGCTGCTCCGGCTGCCATCATTGACGGGCGGCCGCGGTGCAGAGCAAAAACTAAACGGGAGACCATAATGGCGTATTACGTTATAAACGGCGGAAAAAGGCTGGAAGGCAGCGTAACCATAAGCGGAGCGAAAAACGCTGCGCTTGCAATAATACCTGCGTGTATACTGGCGGGCGAAAGCTGCCGGCTGGAAAACCTGCCGCGCATAGAAGATGTTCATGTGCTGGAGCAGATACTGCGCATGATGGGCGCGGGCGTGGAGTTCACGCCGGACGGGGGCATGAGAATAGACCCCAAAACAATAAGCACGCGGCATGTTACGTTCGATATGGTAACGCGTATGCGCGCATCGTATTATCTGCTGGGCGCAATGCTGGGGCGCTACGGCTATGCAGAGGTTGCATTGCCCGGCGGCTGCCAAATAGGCCAGCGGCCCATAGATCAGCATATAAAGGGCTTCCGCGCGCTGGGTGCGGACGTAAGCATACAGCGCGGCATAATAACCGCGAAGGCCGATAAGCTCGTAGGCGCGGAGATATATTTGGACGTTGTTTCCGTCGGCGCCACGATAAACATAATGCTTGCGGCGGTCGGCGCCGAAGGCAAAACCATAATTTCAAACGCAGCAAAGGAGCCGCACGTTGTTGACACGGCGAACTTCCTTAACATGATGGGCGCGCAGGTGAAGGGCGCGGGCACGGACGTTATCCGCATAACCGGCGGCAGAAAGCTGCACGGCTGCACATATCCCATAATCCCCGACCAGATAGAGGCCGGAACATACATGATAGCCGCCGCGGCGACCGGCGGAGACGTTGTTATAAACAACATAATCCCAACGCATCTTGAGGCCATATCCGCAAAGCTTATGGAAAGCGGCGCGCATGTGGTTGACGGGGACGACGGGCGCGAATTCTTCATGCGCGTAAGCTGCGAAAACAGGCCGCGCGCTGTGAATATAAAAACTCTGCCGTATCCGGGCTTCCCTACAGACCTTCAGCAGCCCATGATGGCATACCTTACCAAGGCTAAGGGCAACAGCTTTATTGTTGAAAACATATTTGAAAACCGCTTCAACCACGTTGGCGAGCTTCAGCGCATGGGCGCGAACATAGTTATAAACGACCGCACCGCAATGGTGGAAGGCGTTGAAAAGCTGTTCGGCGCGCCGCTTTACGCAAGCGATCTGCGCGCGGGCGCGGCGCTGATAGTGGCTGCGCTTTCGGCGGAGGGCAGAAGCGAGATACACAACATAGAATACATAGACCGCGGCTATGAATACTTTGAGCAAAAGCTGCGCGCGCTCGGCGCGGACATAACGCGCGTGGAAGAATAAAAAATCGGCGGTAACCGCTGCCCCAATTCCGGCGGCGGTTGCATTTTTATACCCGCTGAAAAGTAAATAAATTGTAAGTTATGGGCATATAATGGATGTTTACTTGATTTTCGGGCGGGAGTGTTGTATAATTTTCTAAAGTTTAATCCATCGGTTTTCTGCGCGCACGGCGCATCGAAGCGAAAAGGGGAACCATTGCTTTACAGTACAGTATTATTCGATCTTGACGGAACGCTGATAGAGTCCGGCCCCGGAATATTTGCGGTAACGCGGGAAGTATTAAAAGATATGGGCCTTGAAGGTCCGGACGATGAGCGTATAAGAAAAATGGTAGGCCCACCGCTGCGGCATAGCTTCAGGGACGTTATAGGCGTACCGGAGGAGCGGGTGGAAGAAGCCGCACAGAAGTACATGGCAAAGGCCAAAAGCGTTGGGCTTGAGCTGATAAAGCCTTATCCCGGCGTTGTGGATATGCTAAAGGCGCTTAAAGCGCAGGGCGTGCGCCGCGGAATAGTTACCAGCAAGCTTACCCCAACGGCAAAAATGCACCTTGAACGCTATGGCTTGATAGATTATATCGATTATGTTCGCGGCGGGATAGAAGGCTGGAACGGGGCGAACAAGGAAACGCTGCTCCGCCAGGCCATAGAGGATCTTGGCGCGGACAAGAAAGACATAGTAATGGTGGGCGACAGGCTTTTTGATTTGGAAGCGGCGGCCGCCGTGGGCGTGGACGCGATAGGCGTGCTGTACGGATACGGCGACGAGACAGAGCTTAAAGCATACAGCCCGAAATATATTGTTAAAAGCGTTGATGAGCTGAGCACGCTGCTTTGCGGCGGCAAGGCTGAAAATAAATAAAAATCCGAAAGGAGATACCAATATATGAAGCTTATATTTGCAATAGTGCAGAACGACGATTCCAAAAGGCTTATACGCGCGCTGGTGCAGCACCGCATAAGCGTGACCCGCATTTCCACCACCGGCGGCTTCCTGCATGGCGGCAATACCACGCTGATGATAGGCGTGGACAAGGAGAAGGTTGAAGAAACGCTCGACATAATCAAGTCCAAATCCAGCACCCGCAAGGAGTTCATGGTAATACCCTCCACCCTGCCCGGCTATGCGGACAGCTCACCCACGCCCGTGCAGGTAACCCTTGGCGGCGCAACGGTGTTTATTGTTGACGTGGAGCAGTTTTACAGGTTTTGAGTACAAACGCTGATAGGGCTTTCAAAATGCTTTCCTCGGCTTTGGGGTCGGGGAAAGCTTTTCATGCGCTCTTTATTTCCTCAATGGATGCAGAAGCATCGCTCAGCCTTGCCCGGCGCGCAAGTGCGCTGTGCATAAACGGCAGCGATGATGAGGATGCTGTTAAAAACGATCCGGACTATCATTACCTTGCGGGCGAGGAAACGGGCGTAAACGAAATACGCGCAATAATAGAAGAACTGTCCAAGGCCGCGTTTGAAGGCGGCATGCGCGCAATAGTAATATCCAATGCCCATGCCATGACCAGGGAAGCGCAGAACGCGCTGCTGAAAACGCTTGAGGAGCCGCCAAAGGGCGTAATATTCCTGCTGTGCGGCAATGCGGACGGCATGCTGAGCACAATAATCTCCCGCTGCGCGCTGATAAGGCTTGGCCAGGCGGACAGGTGCGAGATTGAAAACGAACTTGCGCTGCGCGGAGTAAACGCGGCGGACGCGCGGCTGTATGCACGCATAAGCGGCGGCAGCATGGGGCGCGCGCTGCGCCTGAGCGAGGAAAACGAATACCGAGAACAGCGCGAGCGCAGCCTAAATGCATTGACAGCGCTTTTTAACGGGGAGCTGCAATCCGGCGCTGCAAAGGCCATCGCCAAGGGCGGCGCGGCCGAAGGGCTTACGTTTATGCTCTCCTTTATGGGGGACATACTGAGCGCCAACATGGGCGGCATGCGCGAAATTGATAATATTGACAGGCAGGATGCCGTGCGCCAATGCGCATCGCGCTTTACAACGCGGCAAATACTGTGTATTATAGATACGATAACAAAGGCAAGTGAAAGCCTTTACCGTGCATCCGGCGGGGAAATGTATCCCGCGGCGGCGCTGGACGGGCTTTTTTTGAGTATATTAAAGGAGCTTAAATAGATGATACGCGTAATAAGCGTTAAATTCAGGGATGGGGGCAAAAGCTATTTCTTCGATCCCGGTGAACTGGAAATAAAAGAGGGCGACGGCGTTATAGTTGAAACCGCAAGGGGAATAGAATTTGCGGACGTTGTTTCACCCGTTCAGGAAATAGACGAAGGCCGCGTGGTTGCGCCGCTGAAGGGCGTTATCCGCGTTGCAACGGATTACGACAGGGAGCTGCGCGATACCAACCGCGCCAAGGAAAAGGACGCCTTCGATATCTGCGTAAGGAAGATTGCCGAGCACGGGCTGGACATGAAGCTGGTGGACGTTGAGTATTCCTACAACGGTTCAAAGGTGATGTTCTATTTCACGGCGGACGGCCGCGTGGACTTCCGCGAACTTGTAAAGGATCTGGCCGGCGTATTCCGCACAAGGATAGAGCTTAGGCAGATAGGCGTGCGGGACGAGGCTAAGATGCTCGGCGGGCTTGGTTCCTGCGGAAGGCCGGTATGCTGCAAGGCATTTTTGTCCGACTTTGCGCCGGTTTCAATAAAAATGGCGAAGGAGCAGAGCCTTTCTCTCTCCCCAACGAAAATATCAGGCATATGCGGCAGGCTGATGTGCTGCCTTAAATACGAGCAAGATTGCTATGAATCCATGCGCAAGCAGATGCCGCGCCCGGGCCGAGATGTGCGCACGCCCGACGGCGACGGTACGGTGCTTGAAAACAACGTTATAACCGAAAAGACACGCGTGCGCGTAACGCTTGCGGACGGCACGTTCGACGTGCGGGATTATCCTTTCCGCGAGCTTACGCCGCTCAACACGCGCCATCCTGAGCTGGTTGAAAGCGACGAATCGGCGGACGAAGTGAATGACGATGCCGACGTGCTGATGGACGAGGACGCCGTGGCAACAATCGAAGAAACCGTTGCCGTTGAAACCGCGCCGCAGGAGCAGCCCAAGCGCCGCCCGCGGCCCGATAAGCCGCGCCGCCCGCGCCCGGACAGGCAGCAGAACGCCCCGGCAGAAGCGGAAGCGGCAGCCGAGCAGCCCAGGCAGGGCGAGGACCGCCGCCGCAACGACCGGCGCAACAACCGCCCGCGCCGCCGCCCTAAGGATAACCGCACTCCGCAGGAAAACAAAGAATAATAAGCTTAAAGGCTCCCGAAAGGGAGCCTTTTTGGTGCGGTATAAACTCAAACATTAAGCCTGCCCTGAAAGGGGAGGTGGGTTTTGCGAAGCAAAAGCCGGAGGGGTTATAAAGCAGCTCATTGCTCTTTGTTTATCTCAACCCCTCAGTCACGGCTTGCGCCGTGCCAGCTCCCCGTGCGGGGAGCCTTTTTGGTGTGGTGCAAACTCAAACCAAAAGCTGTCCCCGCAGGCGGGGAAAGTGGACACGAACGGAGTGAGTGGCCGAAAGGGGAACGGCTCGGAGATACCAAGTGCCGCGATATGTTCCCCTTCCGTCACGGCTTACGCCGCGACACCTTCCCCGTAAACGGGGACGGCTTAAATTGCAGCACAAGCTCGGTGTGCAGTGCCGTACCCCTCGCGGAGCGATCGTTTCAATACCCATCACTCCACCATCTTATACACCTGCTCGCGCCAGCGTTCGCTTTTCGCTATCACGCCGTCAGCATCGCTTGAAAGCTCGTGCGCAAGATAGCGCGCGTCAAGCTCCGTCATGTATCCACGCGCATCGGATTTCTTCAGCACGCTTTGGGCTATCATCGCATCTATGTTTATGAGGTTCAGCGCCGCGTAAAGCACCGCCGCGGTTATCGCCATGGCCTGCACCGCGCGCAGCTTTTTGTCGTAAAGCCGCACTATGCATATTATTACCGCCGCCAGTATGCACACCATGAACCATGCCGAAAGTATCCTTCTGAGCGTAAGGCCGTATGCGTCAATGTACATATACAGCCTGAACGCCGCGCACATAAGCAGCACGAACGCAGAAAGCATCAGCCCCGCAAGGAAACGCCTGAGAGCGGTATCCTCCTCCGCTGCGGTGGAGAAAAGCGCGTATACGCCAATGTTTATTATGCTCACGGCGCAAAGCTCGCTGAAGCCCTGCACGGCGTATTGCGAATATGTAAGCCCCTCGGGCAGTCCCTTCAGCCCCGTAAGGTAGGCGAACTGGAATACGGCATATGCCACATATAGCGTAAGCAGCATCCCTACCGCAATTTTCGCAGCGACGGCGGGTATTATGCGCTGATACGGCGTTTCCGGAAGCGTTTTCGGCTCATAAGCCATATAGTATATGAACGAAAAGAACAGCACCGCCGCAGCGAGCGCGGCAATCGCACGCCATATCACCGCGCCTATTCTAAGCCCCTCGAAAAAGCGGCCTATGCTAAGCTGCATCGCCGCATCCGCATTTATAAGCAGCGCAGCGCACAGCGCGGCAAGCGGTATGCCCATTATAAGCCCAACGCGCACGGCGGTGCCGTTTTTGCTTGCCTTGCCGCGGCCGAATGCGCTGCCTATCGCGCCAAAGAAGCGGCCTATGCACACGAACGGCGCAACGAACCAGCCCTTGAAATACGCCGTTATAAGCCCATCCTGCCGTTCTTTGGGCACGGTGAAGCACACCGTTACCGCGTGCAGCATAAGCACGGCGGGCAGCGCGGCAAAGTTGATAAACGTAAGCTCGACCTGCTTATACATAAGCGGCCTCAGCACCAGCACAGCCGCCACCGCAAGCAGTACATAGCCCCATACGTTCCGTTTGGCCCTGTCCCACGCGGCGAAGTAAAACCCGGCCATGTATACAAGCCAGAACCCGCCGTATATGAGCATGGCGCTGTTCATGTCCGGCTCGCCGCTCCACATGTATTCGCCGCATACTCCCCACGCGAACGCTATGCCTATTGCTATGGCAAAAAGCGTAAGTATGCGCTGCTTTAATGTGTATTCCCGCGTCTTATTCTGCTCCATTGTTATCCTCCACGTATTCCAGTATGTCCCCCGGCGTGCAGTTCAGCTTTTTGCATATAGCGTCCAGCGTGGAAAAGCGTATCGCCTTGCCCTTGTTGGTTTTAAGTATGCTCAAATTGGCCTGCGTAATGCCTATGGCCTCGGCAAGCTCGCCGCCGGACACGCCCCTGCGCGCCAGCATTATGTCAAGATTCACCCTTATCATGCTGCCCTCCGCGTCAAATGGTAAGCTCGTTTTCCCGCTTGTACTCAACGGCCCTTTTGAACACCATGCCAAGCGTGAGCGCGAAAAGTCCGCTGAGTATCATCACCAGCGCGCACACGGCGGTCATAATGGTGAACATGAAAAAGCATTTTACGAAGAACACAAGCCCCGCCGCCTCAGCCGCGATGCCCATGCGCACGAACGCCGCCGCGTTGCGCTCCACGAACGGATCGCTTTCCACTGTTTTCAGCACCGCTGCAAGCTCAATAAGTATCCACAGCGCTATGCCGCCGCACACAAGCAGCATTGCGTAGAACAGCACGGCGTTATCCGCCGTTCCGTATGCGTTTTCCAAGAAAGCGCGCACGCTGCCCGATACGAACAGCGCCGCCATCAGCGCCGCAACAAGCGCCATAAGCGCATATAAAAGCACGCGCGTTATTTTTGAAAGCGATTTGAGCGTCATAATTTCGTCCCTCCGCGTTTTTACGTTTTCACAAGTATAATAACACGCCGTTTATCGAATTACAACAACAATTTATCGTTTTACAATAAATTCATAAAATCGCAATAAAATGTTATCACCATCATTTCACCAAATATGGGTTCATAGAGCTTTTAATGCGTGTTATAATAAGCATAATAAAAGTAAGAAGGAGACGCAATTATATGTACGATCCATACTTTTCATACGCATCAGAATCGCTGCTTTACATAGCGGTGCTTGTTGTGGCCGTGATAGGCATGATAGCTTCGCTGAAGGTGCAGAGCACGTTCAAAAAGTATTCCACTATGCCCGCGCGCTGCGGCCTCAGGGCGAACGACGTTGCGCGCAGGCTGCTTTACGAGGGCGGCAGCTCCGCCACGCTTTCGCCCGTGTCCGGTTCGCTTACCGACCATTACGATCCAACAAAGAACGCTGTTGGGCTGAGCGAGAGCGTGTATAACAGCACGTCCGTTGCGGCGCTGGCCGTTGCCGCGCACGAAATAGGCCACGTTATGCAGCATCAGGAAGGCTATACGCCCATAAAGGTGAGAAATGCGCTGCTGCCCGTGGCGCGCATAGGGTCAACCGTTGGGCCGTGGCTTGTTATAATAGGCATAATGATGGGCGCGTTCAATCTGGCCAGCATAGGCGCGGGGCTGTATTTTGGCATATTGGCATTTCAGCTTGTCACGCTGCCGGTGGAGTTCAACGCCTCACGCCGCGGGCTGAAGATGCTTACCGATGGCGGCTACATATCCTACGGCAGCGAAGAACAGGCCGCGCGAAAGGTGCTGCGCGCCGCCGCAATGACATATGTTGTTGCAGCGCTGAGCACATTCCTCACTTTCCTGCGTCTGGTGATGATGGCAAGCAGGAATAGACGGAGATAAATTCTCATTCTGTCACACAGGGGATGGTTTTTACCGCCCCTGTGTTTTTTGTTTGCGCTTTATTAAAAAGTTGAAATATTTTCTGTGACCAATAGCATAACATTTTAATCAACGCATCATGATTTAACGCCAAAAATCAAGCGTTTCAGGCATAATATATAATCTAAAATTTATTGGGAAAACGTTGACGTTCTCCCGCTTGGTATGTTACCATAGAATCGGTAAATAAGCCACGTTAAGCTTTACTAAAACAGTTACACCCGCTGCCCGTTCCCTAATCGGAACGATATGAACCGCAGGACCGACCAACACCAAGGAGGCTGATTCCATTGCGCCGTTAATGTTTTAGGTACTAAACGAAAACACGAACAGCGAAAATCAAAACAAAAAAACAGCAGGAGGAAAACTATGAAGATGTATCGAACAAGTATGTTGTTAGAATTGATCCGGCAGAATGCACAATAGTAGCCAACAGACTTGACATTATAAAAGTATGGGCTACCGATCATTTTATACATGCTCCAATCCCTCTTGTGGTTTGGATTCATATGCAGTTGCGGCAACGCGTATTGAGCGCATATGTGACCATTAAACACAAAAAAGTTTTAGAAAGGAATTTTATCTATGCTATCGATGCACCTAAAGCAGTTGTTTCGTAAGCCTATGCGCACCGTATTATGTATACTGGTGCTTGTTGTGCTTACTGCGTTTTTCTGCACGAGCTTAAATTTATATATGGATAGTCAGCATAACCTCCAACTGGCAAATGATACATATACTACGATAGCTATAATGGAGCTATATGCGGATGTAGACAGCCGCGGCAATATTATAAGCGATGTTACAAAGGCCGAGGATTACGCGGGATATCATGCTTTAACGGTGTATGGTTACGATTTGGAACCCATAATTACCGCGCCAAGCGTGAAAAAATATGAACTCCGCGCGCGTTACGGCGCTTTTAGCGAAGATAACATTGCGGTAAGATATAATGACAAAAAGCAAGCTATTCCGATATGTAGCGAGGATATTATCCGTTTCAAAATAGTCCCCGAACATCAAAAAGAAGCGGAAGCCGACAAAGAATGGAACGACGTTGAATTTGTTGACGACGGCCGTTACAGAATAGGTGCTGAAAGCTGGGAAGATGGTAAGTTTTTTTCTCGTACATATAACTTAGATATAGTTGAATCCGCCATAAATGTGTATGAATACGAAAAACGTCCTATTAATTTTTATGTTCAGCTCGGCAGAATATACATGGATGAACCCTTGACCGATACAAACAGCCTTATGCCTTCGGCTGACTATGCCGATAAGCCGGACTGCATAATTCTGGAGCCAAACACGGAATATATCGCTTCAATTACGCATTTATCAGACAGCAACAGCACTTTCAACGCGGCCAGCGGGCTTTATAAAATACAAATATTCACAATAGCAAGAGATGAACTTTTTAGGAATGAATACTACTATTACTCTATCGGCCGTACCGAAGACGTAGATTGGAACTACCCTTACGAACAGCCATTCTGGATATATGAATACGACGAACTGAAAAGCAAACCGGAAATGCTGAAGAAGTATGAGCAGATAGCGCGGGCGTATTACATAAATTCCCGCTCCTTCGGCGTTATGACCACAAACGACTTAACCGGCATACCGGCGTTCCACTTGGGCAATATGTTCATACCCGAAGGCCGCATGATAACCGAGGAGGAATACGCTTCCGGCGCAAAGGTCTGCATGATAAGCACAGACCTTGCAAAGCTGCAAGGCTGGAACGTGGGCGACAAAATCGATTTCAGCTTCTATGAATACAACAATTTTGTCAACGCAACCATTTGGGGTTCGCGCCTCAGCCCGCGCTATACCTACACCGACCCAGACCACTTCTTTGACAATGGCGAATATGAAATAGTCGGCACGTATAACGTCCGCCCGCTCACGGGCACTTCCGCCGTGTCCGCGTCCGCCGTGTCCGTTCCCTGGAACACAATCTATATCCCCGAAAAGTCGCTTGAGAATGCCCCTGCCGAGGAGGACAGACCCGTTACAGGCGCGCTGCTGACGATATGGCTGGAGAATGGTAAGATAGAGCCTTTCATAGAGCGCATGAACGAACTGGGCATAACGGGCTCGAAGCAGGGCGACTACGAAGCGAGGTTTACATTCTACGACCAAGGCTATTCGAGAATACAGCCCAGCTTGGAAGCACTTTCCGGCACGGCGGAGCTGCTGCTGATACTGTCATCCTCTCTGCTGGCAATAGCCGCATTACTTCTGGCGTTCTTCTATGCACAGTCGCAGAAGCAGAGCATAGGCACAATGCGCCTGCTTGGTTGCAGCAAGGCAAGAGCCTTTGCCGCGGTTATGCTGAGCGCGCTTATAATTGCCGTGACAGGTGCGCTTATTGGCGCGGCAATAGGTCATACCCTTACCGCCGGCGTAGGCGAGAGCATAATGGCCAACGCCAACCAAACACCGGAGGAGTTCTTAGCCTTCAGCGCATACCTTGCCGAAAGTACGCAAGTTGAAGTTGAATTTGCGCTCGGCGCTGATGCAAAAGTAAGCCTGCTAACATGCCTTGCCGCACTGGGGTTGTTCATCGCCGGAACGCTCGTGTTCGTGCTGCGCTATCTCGGCAAAGGACCGAGGGAACTGCTGCCAAGGGCGGGAGAGTAAAAGATTATATGCCAAAAGGCTCCCCGGCCGGGGAGCTGTCGAACGAAGTGAGACTGAGGGGTTGAGATAAACAAAGAGCAATGAGCCGCTTTATAACCCCTCCGGCTTTCGCTACGCGAAACCCACAACGCTGGTTGGAATATGGTCGTCTTGCAGCGCTGCCGCTTGCAATACTCCCTATTCCGCCCGATTCTCCCCTCGCTGCATCGCCCACTGGGCGCACTCGGCTCGAATCCCCTTTCAGGGCAGGCTTAATGTTTGAGTTTGTACCGCACCAAAAGGCTCCCTCTTTGAGGTTCGGAGTTGAGCGCGTCCTGTGGACGAGTAAGCGAAACGGAGAACGGGCAGGAACAGGGAGGATTACGAACGGCAGTGAGTAAGGCGACCTTGTTCCAACCGGAGTGGCCCTGTGTAGCAGGGGAGCTGGCTATAAGCGTTAGCGAATAGACTGAGGGAGTAAAACAATCTCAATCCTATCCCTTACCTCACAAAATTGGTACTTACGCGGGGCTCACGCTCGGGCAGGGTTATGCCGGCGGCCTTGCCCGCGGCGATGCACTTGAGCAGCCATGCCATGTTGCGGCCAAGGGTGCGCATTATCTGAAGGCCCTCTTTGTCCTGCGCCACTTCTTCGGGGCTGTTGCCGTGCACCATGCACCAATACTGGCTGGGCACTATCGGCATGCCGCGGATTATGAAATACTTGTTAAGCACGTCAAGCGTGGCGGTGGTGCCCGCACGGCGGGCGGAGACTATTGCCGCGGCGGGCTTGCCAATGCAGTTTACGCTGCCGCTATAAAACAGGCGATTCATGAATGCTGTAAGGTTGCCGTTGGGGCCGGCGAAATATACGGGGCTGCCTACTATTATGCCGTCCGCCTCGTTCACTTTTTTGCGGGCGATGGCAACAACCTCGTCCTCTTTATCGAACACGCAGGGCTTGCCGCCGGCGCACGCGCCGCAGTCCGTGCAGCCCTGTATCGCCTTTGCGCCTATGTGGAATATCTCGGTTTCTATTCCGGCTTCGTTCAGCGTCTTTTCCGTCTCCTTCAGGGCTGTATAGGTGCATCCGTGCGGGCGCGGGCTTCCGTTGATAAGCAATACCTTCATTAATATATCCTCCTGTTTATTATTCCTTGCCCTGTATCATGTAGCAATCCGGCGTGGGCGTTTCCTTGGGCAAAAGCCGCGCGCGCAGTTCTTCATCACGCTCTAATTCATCGGTTATAACAACCGTTGTGCCGGGGCAAAGGTAAAGATACACCCATTGCGCATCGTCCGGCAGCAGCCGTATGCACCCGTGCGACGCGGGCTCGCCCAGCTTCCAGAATTCTTCTTCCATCAGATATCTGTCGTCCCGCTCTGAATACGGCACGGAGTGGAAATATATCCTGCCGCGTATCTGGCTCCAATACTGGGCATAGCAGTTGAACCGCACAAAAAACGCGAAGCGCTTGTAATCATCGCCCATTGTAAACGTTCCGCGCGGGCTGCGGTTGGTTTCCTCTATTCCGCTTGAGCATATCATTTCGCGCACAAGCGTGGTATATTCGCCGTTTTCATCCGCGGTATATACAAAAACAGCCTGATTGGTCAAATCCACCACCGCCTTAAACAGCGCCGGATCATCGTTCAGCTTGGCTTCCTCCGCATAGCGCCCGCCCTCATGCGTCCTCAGGCTTTTTGCCGCAAGGGGATAATCCTCGCTGCGGTATGCCGTGGGTTCGGGCGTAGGCTCCGGCGTAGGCTCCGGAGTCGGTTCGGGCGTTGGCTCCGGCGTGGGCGTAGGCGTAGGCACGGGAGTAGGCGTTGCGGGCGCGGGCGTGGGCGGCTGTATTTCAACCGTTTCCACCGGCGCATAAGGATTGATTATGCCGCAGGCAGCCATCAGCAGCGCCAGCGGTATACAAAGCAACAATGTATACTTGTGTATTTTCCTGTTTTTCATGACATTATTGTAACACATATGCCGCCGCGCTTGCAATAAGTACTGCTTCGGGGTATAATCATTTCGGTTAAGGTTATATGACCTTATTATGCGATATTCATCGCGCAACGTTGAAAGGAGCTATTTGAAAATGAGTGATTACATTGAGGCGCTTGGCATAATCGCGCCCAAGGCCGTGTACAAGAATCTTACGCCTGCACAGCTTGTAGAGCATGCGCTTCGCCGCGGCGAAGGCACGCTGAGCGAGACCGGCGCGCTGGTAGTGACCACCGGCAAATATACCGGCCGTTCCCCCGATGACCGCTTCGTGGTCGATGCGCCCAATATTCACGACGATATAGATTGGGGCAAGGTAAACGTTCCCATAAGCGAAGAAAAGTACGAAGCCATATACAACCGCATGACCGCCTACCTGCAGGGCCGCGAGCTGTTCGTGTTCGAAGGCTTTGCCGGTGCTGATGAGCAGTATCATCTGCCCGTGCGCGTTGTTAACGAGCTTGCCAGCCAGAACCTGTTCATCCATCAGCTGCTTGTCCGTCCTGCCGAGGAGCAGCTCAAGGACTTCGTTCCCGGCTTCACCATAATCGCAGCCCCCGGCTTCAAGTGCTCCCCCGAAGTGGACGGCGTGCACAGCGAGGCCGCAATAATAGTCAATTTCAACAAGCGCACCGTTATAATTGCCGGCAGCCAGTATGCGGGTGAAATAAAGAAGAGCGTATTCTCTGTGATGAACTATCTGCTTCCCAAGCAGGGCGTGTTCACCATGCATTGCTCCGCCAACGTTGGCGCGGATGGTGACAGCGCGCTGTTCTTCGGCCTTTCCGGCACCGGCAAGACCACCCTTTCCGCCGATCCTAACCGCAGCCTTATAGGCGACGACGAGCACGGCTGGAGCGAGAGCGGCATATTCAATATCGAAGGCGGCTGCTACGCCAAGTGCATCAACCTTTCCCAGGAAAACGAGCCCCAGATTTGGAATGCCATCAAGTTCGGCTCCCTGGTTGAAAACGTTGTTATGGATCCCGAAACCCGTAAGCTTGACTATGCGGACAACAGCCTGACCGAGAATACCCGCGTGGGCTACCCCGTTGATTATATTCCCAACTGCCTCATTCCCGGCGTTGCGGGCCATCCCAAGACCGTTATATTCCTTACCGCGGATGCTTTCGGCGTGCTGCCTCCCATCTCCAAGCTCAATGCCGACCAGGCCATGTATCACTTCGTGTCCGGTTACACTTCCAAACTGGCCGGTACCGAGCGCGGCATAGTTGAACCGCAGACCACGTTCTCCACCTGCTTCGGCGCGCCCTTCCTGCCCCTGCATCCTTCCGTATACGCGAACATGCTTGGCGAGCGCATTGAAAAGCACAACACCAACGTTTATCTTGTAAACACCGGCTGGGCCGGCGGCAAGTACGGCGTAGGTTCCCGTATGAAGCTCAAGTACACCCGCGCCATGGTTACCGCCGCGCTGAACGGCGACCTGGAGAAGGGCGAATTCGTGCTGGATCCCATATTCAACGTTATGGTTCCCACCACCTGCCCCAACGTGCCGGATGAATTCCTCAGCCAGCGCAGGCTTTGGAACAACGACGCCGAATACGAAGCCACCGCAAAGGATCTGGCCGCCCGCTTCGTGAAGAACTTCGAGAAGTATTCCAACATGCCCAAGAACATCATCGAAGCCGGCCCGAAGGCCTAAAGCATAGCTTTTTCGAAGAAGCGGCTAATTGCCGCTTCTTCGACTTTTTCTCGGGTTTTTCCTCTCGCGTTCGCTCCTAGGCGGCAAAACCCGCAGGGTATGAAATCCCTTCGGGCTTTCTCCGTTTCGGCGGCAAAGCCGCCAAAGCCGGAGTAAAATTAAAGGGGCTTATCGCCCCTTAATAACCCCTTTTTCACAGTTTCTGTTCTACATTACAATCTTACTTGACGCGCTGGTTTTTCCGTCCGGCTTTTTGATGCAGATATAAAGCGCATTGCCGTCGGCTTTTTTATAAACCCTCAGCCGTTCGCCTTCAAGGCTGGGCGCGCTGAAATGTATCTCTGCGGACTTTATTTTGCCCGATGCTATCTCCTTCGCGCTCAGGCAGTCCAGCGCCAGCCGCGCATAGCAAACGTTGTTCATATGCTGCCCGAAGTCTATGTCCGTTGAACGGACGGTATATTCAAATGCAAAGTCATCCTCGCCGAAATCATCCGCAAAGCGTGCGGGCGAGTTCGTTATGCCCTGCATGGGGCTGTATTCAAAGTCCTTAGGGAAGCCCGAATCGCCAAAGTGCATCAGCTTGCCGCCGCTGCCCAGTATTGCCCATTGCGTCCTGCCGAGGGCGATGAGCCTTTCGCCCTGCTTTAAGCTGTAGCTTCTGAAGCAGCGGTAGGCTTCGTTTGCGCATTGCTCGGGCCACGTTGCCGCCGTGACCGTATCCATAAGCCGCGCGCGGGAGAAGAAATCTATCCGCGTGTGTACCGTCAGCCAAAATTCGCCGCGCTTGGCCATTGCCATTCCGCCCACGCCTATCTGCTCCGCGTGCTCCGCGGCCATTGCCTGAAATATAGTGAACGCCGCCAGCGGGGACATTGCCGCCGCCGCGTCGCAATAGTCCGGCGAAATTATATATTCCTTTTCAAATACGCTTTGTGCCATTGCTTCTCCCTCAGCTGTTCAGCTTAAGCGCGTTTATCATGTGCCGTATATGTATGCTCATGGCGTGGCTTGCGCCGTCCCCGTCGCGCTTCATAATGAATTCAACTATCAGCGCGTTGTCCCGCCGCACAATATCTTTGAGCAGCTTTTGATTGGTGGATATGAGCATTACCTCATGCACGGCGCTGTTTATAATTGGGAAAAGGCGGCTTATGAATTCGTTGTGGCTTGCCGCGCCTATCATCTCTTGAAACTCCTGGTCGGCATCCGGCCAGTTGCCGTCGCTCCTGAGCAGTCTGTTAACCTTCTTCGACTGCTCCTCTATTGCGGCAAGCTCGCTGTCTTCCGCCCGTTCGCAGGCAAGCTTAACGCTTTGCGGTTCAAACATAAGGCGTATTTCGTAAAGATCGCTCAGCCGCACGCGCATGAAGTCAATCGAGCTTATGCTTACGTCGCCTATGTTAGGCAGTTCGTTGGCGATGAATGTGCCGCTGCCGCGCTTGACCACCAGAACCCCCTGCGCTATCAGCGCGCTCACGGCTTCCCTAAGCGTTGCGCGGCTAACGCCAAGCCTTGCGGAAAGCTCAAACTCGTTGGGCAGCTTGTCCCCCGGCTTGAACTGCTTTTGTATCAGTATCATGTCGCAAAGCGCCTCTCCTGTGCGCTCGGTAAGGCTTTTTGCCTTGGTTGAGGGCATAGCGTTCATCCTCCGTTTCTGCTTTTGGCATATTATAATCGAAAGCGGCGCTCAAATGCAATAGATATGCGCCCTTTGCAAACGCCAATAATGTATGATACAATATATATTCAATAAAACAAGTGTGAATTAAAACGAAGAGGAGTACAGTGCAAATGGACATGATAAAACGGTTTGTCAGGTATTACAAACCGCACAAGCGCCTTTTTATGCTGGATACGGCATGCTCTCTAATGGTCGCCGTATGCGATCTTTTTTACCCGATGATAGCCAAAAACATAACCAACGTCTATGTTCCCAATAAGGAGCTCAGGCTGCTGCTGGTTTGGGCGGGCGTGCTGCTTGGGATATATCTTATAAAGGCGGCACTGAACTATATAATTCAGTATTGGGGCCATATCGTGGGCGTAAGGATACAGGGAGATATGCGGCGCGACATGTTCCGCCATCTTCAGAAGCTGCCCTTCTCCTTCTTTGACGAAAACAAGACCGGCGCGATAATGAGCCGCCTTGTGAACGACCTGTTTGAAGTATCGGAGCTGGCGCACCACGGGCCGGAGGATGCGTTCATATCCGGCATAACGCTGATAGGTTCCTTTATAATGCTTGCAAACATAAATCTCTACCTTGCGCTGATAGTTTTTGCGGTAATACCGCTTATGATATTTTTTGCCGTTAAAACGCGCAGGGAGATGAACGCTGCGTTCAAGGCGTCCCGCGTGCAGGTGGGCGAGGTAAACGCGAACGTTGAAACGGCGATAGCCGGCATGCGCGTTTCCCGTTCATATACCGCGGACGAGCATGAGAACGCCAAATTCGGCGTGGCCAACGAAAACTTCAAAAAAGCGCGCAGCCGTGCATACCGCGCCATGGCAACGTTTGGCAGCGGCATGAACTTCTTTAACGATATGCTCTATCTGCTGGTGCTTACGGCGGGCGGCCTGTTCTTCTATTACGGCAAGATAGACTCCGGCGATTTTGTGGCGTTTTTGCTTTACGTTTCAATATTCATGAAGCCCATAAACCGCCTTGTGAGCCTGTTTGAGCAGCTTCAGGAGGGCATGACAGGCTTCCAGCGGTTCGTGGAGATAATGGACGAATCCGAAGAGAAGGACGAGGGCAAGCTGAACCCGGACAAGCTTGAAGGCAACATCGTTTTTGACGACGTATCCTTCCGCTATTCAAACAGCGACTCCGCCGATACCGAAGCCAAGGTGATATCGCACCTTTCCATGCGCATAGACAAGGGCAAGACCGTTGCGCTGGTTGGTCCCTCCGGCGGCGGAAAGACCACGCTTTGCAACCTTATACCCCGATTCTATGAAATAGACTCCGGCGCGATAACCATAGACGGCATGGACATACGCGATATGACGCGCTATTCCCTGCGCCGCAACATAGGCATAGTTCAGCAGGATGTTTTTCTTTTCAACGGCACCATACGCGAAAACATTGCCTACGGCGATCTTGACGCAACGGACGAGCAAATAATTGAAGCCGCAAAGAAAGCCAACATACACGATTATGTCATGACCCTTGAAGAAGGCTACGACACAAACGTGGGCGAGCGCGGCGTTAAGCTTTCCGGCGGGCAGAAGCAGCGCATATCCATTGCGCGCGTGTTCCTGAAAAACCCCAGCATACTTATTCTGGACGAGGCCACAAGCGCGCTGGACAACGCAACCGAAATGCTCATTCAGCAGTCGCTGTCGGAGCTTGCCAAGGGCCGCACCTGCATAATAGTTGCGCACAGGCTTTCCACGATCAAGAATGCGGATGAGATAATCGTCCTTACCAAGGACGGCATAGAGGAACGCGGTACGCATGATGAGCTGATGAAGCTTAATAAAATGTATGCCGGCCTTTATATGTATCAATTCAAGGAATAAGAAAAGAGACAAAAAAGCGGGCTTTACGCTGTTTCAGGTAAAGTCCGCTTTTTCTTCCCCCCAAGCCTCGCCGCTTGTAGGGGTATTGTAGCATTTTTAATAAGAAAAGTCTTACACTTTTTGCACAATTTCAAAATATTTTTTATGCGCCCTTTTTCACCCGCTCAAATTCGTCCTGTATCTCCTTTGAAGGGGCGCTTGTGAGCAGAGACACGACAATTATGAATATGCTGGACACTATGAACGCGGGCAGCAGCTCATATATGCCGAATATGCCGCCGAGGGGCTTTATAACAAGCTTCCATATGAACACCATACCGCCGCCGGAGAGCATGCCGGCTATCGCGCCCGCGCGGGTCATGCGCTTCCAGAACAGGCTGAACAGCACCAGCGGCCCGAACGTTGCCCCGAAGCCAGCCCATGCGAAGGAGACTATTGTGAATATTACGCTGTTTTCATCCAGCGCAATCACTATGGCTATGGCGGTTATTACCGGCAGCATTATGCGCGAAAGCGTCATAACCTCCTTATCGGTGGCGTTCTTCTTAAATATGCCCTGATAGGCGTTTTTAGCAAATGCGGACGCGGCGATGAGCAAATATGAATCGGAAGAGCTTATGGTCGCCGCCAATATGCCCGCCATTGCAAGCCCCGCAAGCGCCGCAGGCAGCAGCGAACGGGAAAGATAGATGAACACGTTTTCCGCCTCGGATGCGGTTGTCAGCGCCGTGGGGAACAGAGCACGGCCCACTATGCCTATCATTATTGCCGCCGCAAGCGAAATCACTACCCAAACCATTGCCACGCGGCGCGCGCGCTTGAGCTCATCCTCCCTGCGGATGGCCATGAAGCGCAGCAATACCTGCGGCATTCCGAAATAGCCAAGGCCCCATGCCAGCATACTTGCCACGTTGAGCGCACCGTAATTCTGCCGCGCGCCGAATGAAGGCACGCCGTTCACGGCAAGCTGCACCCCGCCTTCGGTAACGGGATCCGCTATGCCGAAAAATTCAAGGAAGCCGGGGAAATCCTTAACGTTTTCAAAAACCGCGCCAAGGCCGCCCGCGCTCGCCACGCCAAGCGTAAGCACCGCCACAAGCACAACCACCATTACAATGGCCTGCATAAAGTCCGATGCGCTTTCGGCCAAAAAGCCACCGAGCAAGGTGTATATAAGCACGAATGCCGCGCCAACGAGCATCATTGTGATATACGGCGCGCCGAACAGCGTTGAAAACAGCTTGCCGCAGGTAACAAGGCAGCTTGCCGCATACACCGTGAAGAACACCAGTATGAACGCGGCGGAAATGCCCATTATGACCTTCTTTTTCTCATGAAAACGATTGGAGAAAAACTCCGGCAGGGTTATTGCGTTGTTTGCGGCTATGCTGTATCGCCTGAGCCGTTTGGATACCACCAGCCAGTTTATATACGTTCCCACGGCAAGGCCCGCCGCCGTCCAGAACGCATCCGCCAGCCCGCACCAGTATGCCACGCCGGGCAGGCCCATCAGCAGCCAGCCGCTCATGTCCGATGCTTCCGCGCTCATTGCGCTTACCCACGGGCCTAAGCTCCTGCCGCCCAGGAAAAACTTTTCCGTATCCGCGTTCGCGCGGCGGGCAAAGAATATGCCAATGCCTATTACCGCCGCCATGTACACCACCATCACTATCAATATTTGCAGCGATTCCTGTCCCATTTGTGTCCTCCTATAACTTAACATGAAATAAATTCATGTTTTATACCGTTCAATCTATGGTATCGGCGTATTATATCGGCGTATCGGGCAAAACGCAAGCCGTATTTTGTGTAAAAATTCTGCCGCAAGGCTTGCCAAACGACAAAAAGTGCCGTATCATATAGCAAAATGGGATAAGATGAAACTTATTCATCTTTATAAGGAGAACAATATGAGCGACGCAAAATACGCCATGTTTATAAAAGCGGTTGATAAAAAAAGCCTTGCCCTTGCCGCACAGGAGCTTTGCTGCACGCCCAGCGCCGTTAGCCACGGCATAAGCGCACTGGAGACGGAACTGGGGCTGAGGCTGATGAAGCGCAGCCGCGGCGGCGTGGAGCTTACGGCGGAAGGGGAGCACGTTATAGGCGCGGTGCGCGGTGTGCTCGCCGCAATGGAGCGCGTGCAGCAGGCCGCGGAGGAGGCGCGGCAGGGCTTGGGCAGGATAGTGCGCATAGGCGCGTTCACAAGTGTTGCCGTGCATTGGCTGCCGGGCATGATAAAAAGCTTTGAGCAGGTTTGCCCGCAGGCGCAGTTCAAGCTGCTCAACGGCGACTATCACGATATCAACACATGGCTTGAGGAGGGCAGCATAGATATAGGCTTCGTCACCATGCCGGATTATCCCAAAAACTGCCGCGGTATAGCGCTGAAGGAGGATAGGCTTTTAGCCGTACTGCCGAAGGAGCATCCGCTTGCGGGAAACAGCAGCTTCCCCGTTGCGGCGGTTGAAAACGAAAGCTTCATTTCAATAATGGAAAACAGCGCGAACGATGCCCGCCGCGCGCTGGACATGGCGGGGGTTAAGGCGCACGTTAAATACACCACCAAGGACGACTATGCCGTTATAGCAATGGTGGAGCAGGGGCTGGGCATAAGCATAATGCCGGAGCTGCTGCTTGGCGGCCTTACGCATAACGTTAAGCTGATGCCGCTGGACAACCGCGCCAGCCGCATAATAGGCGCCGCCGTGCCGGAGAAGAACAGCGACAATATTACTGCGCAGAAGTTCATTGCGCATATGCAGCGCTGGATAGCCGCGCGATACGCGCCCCGCGCGGAATAATATATTATCAGCCGGCTTGCCTTTAGCTTGAAAAGCTGATATGATTGGATAAAGCAATCAAATGGAGGCAGTGTCATGTATTACAATGCGAATTACGGCTTTGCACTAATACAGTCTTGGTTTGGCCCCCAGCTATGGAGAGGGCGAAGCAAGACAATTTTCCCTTGCGCATAAGTTATACTTGTGCGCTTTTTTATTACAAAAGGAGGATAGAATAATGCTTCCCTATCTTACGGATTACGAAAACGACCGTCGGCTTTTCCGCCCGCGCGTGGTGAACGCAATACTCGTGCTGATGCCTTTTATGGTGCTTTACCGTGCGACGGAATTGTGGTTTAGCGATATGTATTTGTTTGATTTTATGAAACGCTCACAGTATGGCCTTATGTGGTTTGCGCTGTGCCTTATTTCGGTATATCGTCCCAGATTTTCGCTTTTCATTTCGTATGGGGATACCGCAGCGATAATACTCGCCCAAATTCTTGGCGACCTAATACTTGAAAACAACACTATCCGCGCTACGCCGGAGGATTATCTTACGCCAGGTCACGGCAAATTATCCCATCACGGCATAGGCATATGGCTGCAATTCTTTTTTGCCGTAATGGTCCTCTATGTGGCCTATGCGCGGCAGATAGAGCCAAGGATTAAGGCGCGGCGGGAAAGGCGCGGGAAATGACGAAATGCGGGCGGTTTTTGATAACTGCCCGTTTTTGTGTTTTTCCCCATTTACAAAGGATATGCCCTTCTGGTATAATTCTTCACGACAAAGGGGAGTAACCTGCCCGCGGGCGAAAATGCGGGCGGTTTGGGCGTCATCACGGCCGTTATGGCCCGCCCGGCCTTGATTGGTGAGACTTTTGCCGCTTGTTTGACGCGCATATGCGGCGAATGAAGCGCGGCGGGAGTTTTTTTATACCCAAAAGGCTTTTGCATGGCGCGAACAATAATCAAAACCGGAGGAAAACCACAATGGAACAATTTGTTGAACTGTTTTCAAACGTGGCCAATTTCACGTGGCAGCAGCTGCTTATGATTGCCATAGGCGCAACGCTCATCTATTTGGCCATAAAAAAGGAAATGGAGCCCACGCTTCTTCTGCCCATGGGCTTCGGCGCAATATTGGTCAATTTGCCCTTTGTCAATACGGAGGCTATTGAAACCCTTTTCAATGCCGGCATAGCCACGGAGCTTTTCCCGCTGCTGCTGTTCATAGGCATAGGCGCGATGATAGACTTCGGCCCCTTACTTTCCAACCCGAAAATGTTCCTTTTCGGCGCTGCGGCGCAGTTCGGCATATTCTTCACGTTTATAATGGCGCGGCTCATAGGCTTCACCCTTCAGGACGCCGGCAGCATTGCAATAATCGGCGCGGCGGACGGCCCCACGTCCATTTACCTTGCCAACTATTTTAAGTCCAACTATCAGGGCCCCATAATGGTCGCCGCGTATTCATACATGGCGCTCGTGCCCATTATACAGCCGCCCGTCATAAAGATGCTCACCAGCAAAAAGGAACGCTGCATCCGCATGCCGTACAGCCCCAGCGCCGTATCCGGCACAACACGCGTGCTGTTCCCGATATTCGTAACCGTGGTCGCGGGTACCATCGCCCCCAAGAGCGCGGAGCTTATAGGCTTCCTCATGTTCGGCAACCTTATAAGGGAATGCGGCGTGCTCGGCAGCCTGAGCGAAACCGCGCAGAAGTCCCTTGCCAATCTTGTTACGCTGCTGCTTGGCATATCCGTTGCGTTCAAGATGAAGGCAGAGCTTTTCGTAACGGCGGAAACGCTTGCAATAATCGCGCTCGGCCTTGTCGCGTTCATATTCGATACCGCGGGCGGCGTGCTGTTTGCAAAGTTCCTCAACCTTTTCCTCAAGAACAAGGTGAACCCCATGATTGGCGCGGCGGGCATATCCGCCTTCCCGATGGCCAGCCGTGTTGTGCATAAGCTTGGCCTGCAGGAGGATAACCAGAACTTCCTGCTGATGCATGCCGCAGGCGCGAACGTGTCCGGCCAGATCGCCAGCGTAATAGCCGGCGGCCTTATGATAACGCTTATAGAAGCCATGCTTTGATAAAAGGAGGATACAAGCCATGTTTATACTTAACGCAATGAAATTCGCCTGGTCTCCCGAAACGCTTATGCCCTCCCTGCTGCTCACGCTCAAGGGCATGATAGGCATCTTCGCCGTAATACTGACCATATGGGCCTTCGTAGCAATACTGAATAAGGTCACGGGGAAGAAAGAAAAATAAAACGATATTGGCAAACGAATTTGATTTATCAAAGAGGCTCCCGTGCAAAAACGCGGGAGCCTTTTGGCATATAATCTTTTACTCTCCCGCCCTTGGCAGCAGCTCCCTCGGTCCTTTGCCAAGGTAGCGCAGCACAAACACGAGCGTTCCGGCGATGAACAACCCCAGCGCGGCAAGGCATGTTAGCAGACTTACTTTTGCATCTGCGCTGAGCGCAAATTCAACTTCAACTTGCGTACTTTCGGCAAGGTATGCGCTGAAAGCTAAGAACTCCTCAGGAGTTTGGTTGGCATTGGCCATTATGCTTTCGCCTACGCTTGCGGTGAGGGCATGCCCTATTGCTGCACCTATGAGCGCACCCGTCACAGCAATAATAAGCGCGCTCAGCATAACTGCGGCAAAGGCTCTTGCCTTGCTGCAACCGAGTAAGCGCATGGTGCCTATGCTCTGCTTTTGCGACTGTGCATAGAAGAACGCCAGCAGTAATGCCGCTATGACAAGCAGCGAGGATGACAGTATCAGCAGCAGCTCCGCCGTGCCGGAAAGTGCTTCCAAGCTGGGCTGTATTCTCGAATAGCCTTGGTCGTAGAAGGTAAACCTCGCTTCGTAGTCGCCCTGCTTTGCGCCTGTTATGCCGAGTTCGTTCATGCGTTCTATAAACGGCTCAATCTTGCCGTTCTCCAGCCATATGGTCAGCAGCGCCCCTGTGATGGGTCTGTCCTCCTCGGCAGGGGCGTTCTCAAGCGACTTTTCGGGGATGTAGATTGTGTTCCAGGGGACGCTTATCGCAGCTTCGGATATGGTCGAGCTGCCTGTCATTGGCCGCACGTCGTATATGCCCACAACTTCGTATTCGCCGCTGTCGAAGAAGTTGTCGGGGGAGGTGTAGATGTAGCGGGGTGAAAGCTGTGAATTCCAAAACGTGGCATTGGTAAAGAAACCATATTCATAAAAGTTGAAATTTATTTTCTGCCCGACTTTCCAATTCTGCACAACGGCTTGCTCCTTGCTTATCATGCAAACTTTTGCACCGGAAGCAAATTCTTCGTCCGAAATGGCGTGGCCCTCCCTTATAAACATGTTGCCAAGGTTAAATGCCGGAATGCCGGTAATATCATTTGTGGTCGTTACGCCAAAAGACCGTGAATTGATATAATATGCTCTGCTTATTTGCTCATATTTTTCTTTCAACTCAGGGTCATTCTCTACATCTTCATATTTATATAACCAAAATGGGTGTTCTTCCGTATAAATTTTACCGACAAATTCTTGATTTGCGTTTCTCCCTTTTTGATACCTATATGCAGGTTTGGTAAAAAATACGTCTGCTTCAAAGAACATCTGCGTAATTGTATTTTTGCCGAGCATCTCAGTCCCAAATTCACCTCTGCCCGCATTTCCGTGGAGAGCGCGTATAACTCCAATATACTCAACATCAGGCTCAAGGTATACATAATTTTGTGACGGATCTGTATAGTTAAGTTTTTTTAACGCATCTGTATAATGCTCAAATATATATTCCCCACTTATGTCAACACCGGCATTTATGCGCCCCGCATTCTTATCTTTTGTTAAGAATGCATCTGTGGCGGTATCTATAACATCAAACACAAATGAAATTAGCCAATGCTTTTCTCGATCAGAATAAATCCCTCTTAGAACTAAATCCGGAAGAGCAAATCCGTTGGGGGTCAGGTTCGGTGTTATCTCTTGCCCTGCATTATAAGGGTCAAGCATGGAATTATTATCAATATTAAGCTTAAAATGCAGCACATCTTCATTGTAATATGGAACTATCAGCCCACGGATGTTTTCATCCAATTTTTTTGCAATGTTGTTTTCACTGAACGCTCCGTATCGCGCCCTCAGCTCATATTTCTTTACGCTTGGCGCATTTATTATGGGTTCTAAATCATATCCATAAACCGTAAGCGCATAATATCCGGCATAATCATCAGCCTTAGTGATATTACTAATCAGATTGCCATAGCTGTCCACGTCCGCATAAAGTTCCATTACAGCTATGGTTGTATATGTTTCATCGGCAAGCCTGAGATTGTATTGACTATTCATATACAAGTTCAAGCTTGTGCAGAAAAAAGCCGTAAGAATTACCAATACCATAAAATATAGTATTGTACGCAAAGGCTTGCGGAAAAGCTGACGCAGGTGCATGGATAGCATAGAGAAAATCCTTTCGTTTGTTTACTGTTCATTTGCAGGCCGAACATGGCCAAGTCCTAAAAGTTAACGCTTCAATGGTTTTAAGGATTCCAACGGGTTACTTATACACGGCATCCGCGTAAGCTTACTATAACATGAATATGCCGGCATGTAAAGGAAGAAGCGGGCATTACGCCCGGCCGTATTGCTTTCCGCCCTTTGGCGGTGGTATAATTAAATCAACAGAACATACAGCAACGCCGTGGCTTCGGGCGAAACCCGAAGATCAACAAGGGAAGTCGGGTGAAAATCCCGCGCTTGCACAGGATTTTTTGCAAGCTGTAAGCGTTGAGCGGATGCGTACAAAAGGGGCTTTTTGCCCGGTCATTGGGAAACCGAGAAGGCTTACGCAGCCGCGCAGGCACGGGCGGATTTCGCCGCGCCGTATTCGCAAGCCAGAAGACCTACGAACGTTTTATTCTCCGCGCAAAATGCGCGCGCAGAATATTATTTTTAATGTGCATTATACGCGGCAGTTTTGAACTTTTACGGAACTGCCGCTTCACTTTTTATAAAGGTGCGTTGCGGAAAGGAATAATATGGAACACGGCTCGCGGCCGCACCCGGGCTTTTTTGCGGCGCTGCATCCGTCCGTATGCATGGCGTATTTCGTGGCGGCGATAGGGCTTACGCTGGCCTGCTCGCATCCGGCAGCGGCGGCGCTTTCGCTGGCGGGCGGCACGGCGTTCAGCATACTGCTTCGCGGCGGGAGGGAAACGGCGAATACTTACAAATTCGTGCTGCCCATGTTTTTGCTCATAGCCATTGGCAATCCGCTTTTCAGCCATCGCGGCGCCACTATGCTTTTTATGCTGTTCGATCAATGGATAACGCTGGAGGCGATAAGCTACGGGCTTGTGTCCGCATGCACGCTCAGCGCGATAATAGTTTGGTTCGCGTGCTATCAGCAGGTTATGACGAGCGATAAGTTTTTGTACCTGTTCGGCAACATCGCGCCTAATACGGCCCTGCTCATAACAATGACGCTCAGGTTCATACCAAAGCTTAAAAAAGACGCGGCGGACATAGCCGCGGCGGAAACAATGCTAAACGGCAAGCCGCAGCGCCTTACGCAAAAGCTTGGCGCGGTGATGCGCAGGCTATCCGTGCTGCTTACAATGAGCATGGAAGCGGCGGTAGAAACGGCGGACTCCATGCGTGCGCGCGGCTATGGAGAGGCGCGGCGCACAACGTTCCATCTGTTCCGCTTCGATACGCGAAGTGCGGTCATAATGGCGGCGGTGCTGTCGCTTGCGGCGGTGTGCACGGCGGGGCGGATATACGGCTACGGCTGCATGGAATTTTACCCACGCATATATGCGCTTGATACGGACGCGGGCGGCGCGGCGATGCTTGCGGCGTTCGCGGCGGTTATGTTCATGGGGGCGATTTTGGAGATGAAGGAGGCAGCGGCATGGCGCTCGTGCGGATTGACGGAATAAACTTTACATATGCGGGTGCAAAGAGACCCGCGCTTATCGATGCATCGCTTGAAATAAACGAAGGCGAATACGTGCTGCTGACGGGCGCGTCCGGCTGCGGCAAAACAACGCTTATACGCCAAATAAAGCCGGAGCTTACCCCAGCGGGCGCGCGGGAGGGCAGCATAACATACGATGGAGTGGCGATAGAGAGCCTCAACACAAAGCGCGCCGCAGCGGAGATAGGCTTTGTTCAGCAGAATCCGGATAATCAGATAGTTACGGATTATGTGTGGCACGAGCTTGCGTTCGGCCTTGAATGCATGGGGCTGAGCGTTGGCGTAATAAGGCGGCGCGTGGCGGAAATGGCGGCGTTTTTCGGCATGGAAAGCTGGTTCCGGAACAAAACATATGCCCTTTCAGGCGGGCAGAAGCAGCTTTTGAACCTTGCGGGCGCGCTTGCGATGGACCCGCGGCTGCTTATATTGGATGAACCCACCGCCATGCTCGATCCGCTTGCCGCGCGGGAGCTGCTGGACGCGGTAAGCAGAATAAACAAGGAACTGGGCGTTGCGGTGCTTATAACCGAGCACAGGCTGGAGCAGGTGCTGCCTGCGGCGGACAAGGTTGCCGTTATGGAGCGCGGGCGGATAATAAGCCAAGGCAGGCCGGAGGAGACGGTGCGCAACCTTTGCCGGAGCGGGGAGGGGGACAGACTGTTTTTCGGCATGAGTGCGCCGGTAAGGATATTCGCCGCGCTTGGGCAGGAGGAGCTGCCGCTTACCGTGCGGGACGCACGGCTGGGCCTGAAACGAATATTGGGCGAAAAAAAAGCGCAGCCGCTGAGTATAGACGCGCCGAAAATCAGCGCGGAGCCCATACTGAGTGCGAAGGAGCTTTGGTTCCGCTATGATGCAAAGGGCGCGGATGTGCTGCGCGGGGCGGATATATCGCTTTGCGAAGGGGAACTTATGTGCCTGCTGGGCGGCAACGGCGCGGGCAAAAGCACGTTGCTTTCGGTGCTGTGCGGGCTAAACAAAGCCTACCGCGGCAAGGTGAAACTGGATAAGGGCAAAAAGCTATGCATGCTGCCGCAGAACGCGCGCACGCTGTTCACGGCGGATACTGTGCTGGGGGAGCTTATGGATGCTTCCGACGGGGACGAGGCGCGCGCAAAGGCAATGGCGGAGCGGCTTGAGCTGAGCGGGCTTTATGATTCACACCCGTATGACCTTTCCGGCGGGGAGACGCAGCGCCTTGCCATAGGCAAGCTGCTGCTGAGGGACGCGAACGTGCTGCTGCTGGACGAGCCTACAAAGGGGCTTGACGCATATGCAAAGCTTCAGCTTGCAAATATGCTCAAAGGCCTTTGCAAAGAGGGCGCAGCTATATTGGCCGTTACGCACGACGTGGACTTTGCCGCGCAGTACGCGGACGAATGCGCAATGATGTTCGACGGGGGCATAATATCGCGCGGGGAGCCGCATGAGTTCTTCGGCGGGAACAGGTTTTATACCACCGACGCCAACCGCATAGCGGGGGACGTTGCGCCGGGCTGCATAACAAGCGGGGAGGTTGCTTCGCAATGCAAAAAACTGCTGCAATGAAGCGCGCCGGTGCTGTGATGGGCGTTACGATAGCGGTGCTGTGCGTGCTGCTTGTCGCGTTTTCGTATTATCATGCCACAAGGGCCACGATAAGCCCGTACGGGGAGCTGAGCCTTTGGGACACGATAGTAATGAATTCGGACATAATAATGGGGCTGGTGTTCCTTGCTGCGTGCAGCGTGCCGTTCTTTCTTAAATTTGAGCGCAGGAAGCCGCGAGCGCGGGAAATGGTGCCGCTGGCGGTCATGGCGGCGCTTGGCGTTGTGGGGCGGACGGTGTTTCAGCTTATACCGCTGCCCAATTTCAAGCCAGTGTCGGCAATTGTTATAATCACGGCCGTTGCGTTCGGGCCGGAGGCGGGCTTTATGACGGGCGCACTCACGGCGTTCGTTTCCAATTTTATATTTGGGCAGGGGCCGTGGACGCCATGGCAGATGTTCTGCTGGGGCATGATCGGCTTTGTGGCGGGGCGGCTGCAAAAATCGGGCTTCTTTGGGCGCGAAAAGCCGCGGCGGCACTTTGCTTCGCCTGTGTGGGACAGGATATGCCCCGCGAACACATCGCGCGGGGATATGCTGCACTATGCGCGCGGCATAACCGACCGTGCCTCAATGCGCCTTTGCATATTCGGGCTGCTTACGGGCTTCGGCTACGGGTGGGTGATGAACCTTTATTACATAATAGGATATATAAACCCGATAACCTGGCAAAGCGTTGCCGCGGCGTATGCTTCAAGCTTTTTCTTCGACCTGAGCCACGGCGTATGCACGTTCCTTGTGCTTTGGGCGCTCGGCACGCCATGGATAAAAAAGCTGAACCGCGTAAAGGTAAAATTTGGGCTGGAGGTTACGGCATAGGCGTCCGCAGCTCGCGGCCGGTGTTTATTATAACTATTGCAGCGGCTGCGAACGTTATTATGATGCACTCCCGTCAACTGATGGTATTGTATATTCATACAAATAATATATAATATATAAACCGAATAAAACGATAATAAGTAAACACGATTCAAAATATAAATTGGTCATTTTCTGTTGCATATTCTATAATGTTTTCTGTCAGGACATAATGATTTTACTGTTTTGACATGAACTATTATTTTTTATAGGGAGATATCACGAAAATGAAAAAGGTAAACTGGATCGTGGTCATAGCCGGTGCGCTGGTAGGCCTTGCCGCCGTTCTGCTCACCGCGCTCGGCAACCCCGCCAACATGGGCTTCTGCATAGCCTGCTTCCTTAGGGACATAGCCGGAGCATGCAGCCTGCACGGCGCGGCGAAGGTGCAATATGTGCGCCCCGAAATAATCGGCCTTGTGCTGGGCTCTTTCATAATGGCGCTCATTAAGGGCGAGTTCCGCGCAAAGGGCGGCAGCTCCCCGGCTACCCGCTTCGTGCTGGGTGCGTTCGTAATGATAGGCGCCCTTGCGTTCCTCGGTTGCCCGCTGCGTATGGTCATCCGCCTTGGCGGCGGCGATCTTAACGCGCTCGTGGCCCTTATCGGCTTCACAATCGGCATATTCATCGGCGTGCAGTTCATGAAGCGCGGCTTCTCGCTCAGGCGTAATTACACCCTTGGCGTTACCGAAGGCACCATCCTCCCCGCGCTCATGCTCGGCCTGCTTATTCTTGTTGTCGCCGTGCCTTCGCTGTTCAAGTTCAGCGAAGCCGGCCCCGGTTCCCTATTTGCGCCGTTCTTTGCAGCGCTTGGCATAGCGCTTGTAGTCGGCGCGCTGGCGCAGAGGAGCCGCCTTTGCATGGTTGGCGGCATCCGCGACGGCATGATGTTCGGCGATTTCAAGCTGCTGTATGGCTTTGTGGCCATATTCGCGGTGGTGCTTGCGGGCAACCTTATAACGGGGCATTTCAATCTTGGCTTCTCTGGTCAGCCCGTTGCCCATAGCGATCATGTTTGGAACCTCCTTGGCATGCTTCTGGTCGGCTGGGGCAGCGTCCTGCTCGGCGGCTGCCCGCTCAGGCAGCTCATACTTGCCGGCGAGGGCAACAGCGACAGCACCGTTACCGTATTCGGCATGATAACCGGCGCGGCGTTTGCGCATAACTTCGGCCTTGCCGGCGTTGCCGCGAGTGCCGATGCTGCGGGCGGCGTACCCACCGCGGGCAGGATAGCGGTAGTGATAGGCATAGTGTTCGTGCTTGCCGTATCGCTTCTGAACATGCCCAAGAAGGCGGACGCGTAATTTTGTATTTGACATCAGCAAAGGAGTAAAGTTATGATAGACGCAAGAGGACTTGTTTGCCCCATGCCCGTTGCAATGGTGCAGAAAGAGGTCAAAGCTAACGCTCCCAAGGAAGTTGAAGTGATGGTGGACGATCAGTGCGCGGTTGAAAACATAACCCGCTACGCCACCAACGCAGGCTATGCCGTGAGCGTGGATAAGGAAGGAACGGATTACCGTTTGACGCTTAAAAAGTGAACGATTATATAGCCACATTCCGTACCCATCTTGCCGCCATAATGGCGCACCGCGCGCTTAGCGCGCTGAATATAAGCGCAAGGATGATGCCCGTGCCGCGTGCGCTGAGTTCTTCCTGCGGAACGTGCGTGCGGTACAGCGCGGAGGATGCAAATACCCAAGCCATGGGCGAAGACTGCGAAAGCGTTTTCATAGTGCATCCGGGCAAGAAGGAGGAATACGAGCTTATCTATTCGCAGGAGTAATGCCCGCGGCACTTCCATACTCGGCAAAAAGCTGATATAATGATATCAGCTAAAGCTGAAAGGAAACTGAGCGGCATGAACAAAAGCTTATTGAGAGACATACCTAAGGTGGACGATCTTTTAAGGTCGCCCACCTTAGCGCATTTATTCGCCGATGCGCCCCGCGTGAGCGTTACCGAAGCGCTGCGCGAGGAACTGGATAATATAAGGAAGAATATACTTGACGGCGCGCTTGACGCGCTGCCCTGCACAGAGGATATACTTTCATCCGCGGCGGAGCGCGCGCGGCTGAAGTCCCGCCCCAGCCTTAGGGGAGTTATAAACGGCACGGGCGTTGTGCTGCATACCAATCTTGGCCGCGCCTGCCTTGCAAGGGAAGCCGTGGATGCGGTAATAAACGCGGCTACGGGGTATTCAACCCTTGAGTACGACGTGGCCTCCGGCTCCAGAGGGGAAAGGTATTCCCATGTGGAGCGGCTGCTAAGCCGCCTTACGGGCGCGGAGAGCGCAATGGTGGTAAACAACAACGCGGCGGCGGTGCTGCTTATACTTTCGGCCCTTGCCAAGGGCGGCGAGGTAATAGTCAGCCGCGGGGAGCTGGTTGAAATAGGCGGCAGCTTCCGCGTGCCGGAAATAATGGAAAGCTGCGGGGCGAGGCTGAGGGAAGTTGGTACAACGAATAAAACGCATATATCCGATTACGAGCGCGCAATATGCGAGGATACCCGCGCCGTAATGAAGGTGCATACCAGCAATTACCGCATTGTGGGCTTTACCGAAACCGTAACGCGGGAAGAAATGGGCGAACTTGCGCATAAGCATAATTTGCCGTTTATAGAGGACCTTGGCAGCGGCTGCCTGTTTGATTTGAACAGGCTTGGCATACGCGATGAACCCACCGTGCAGGAATGCGTGCGCGCGGGGGTGGACGTGCTGTCCTTTTCGGGCGATAAGCTTCTCGGCGGGCCGCAGGGCGGCATAATAGTTGGCAAAAAGGAATATATAGACATGCTTAAAAAGCATCCGCTCACAAGGGCTATGCGCGTGGATAAGATGACGCTTGCCGCCCTTGAAGCCACGCTCAGGTGCTATGTTGAGCAGCGCGAGTTTGATGCTATACCAACGCTCAATATGCTCGGCGCGGACGCGGATGCGCTCAGGGCGAAGGGCGAGAAGATCTGCCAAAGGCTTAATGCCATAGGCGCGCATGCCAAGTGCGTTCCCGTGCGGGATCAGGTTGGCGGCGGCAGCGTGCCCATGCAGCTGCTTGACGCATACGCCGTGGCAATAGAGCTTGACGGCGTATCGACTGAAAAGCTTGAAAAGCACATGCGCCTTGGCGAGCCGCCAATAATAGGCCGCATTGACCACGCAAGGTATCTTTTGCATATGCGCACGATAGCGGAAAGCGAATTCGATACTATAGAGAAGGCGATAGCGGAGGCTATGGCATGAAGCACGTTATAATAGGAACCGCGGGCCATGTTGACCACGGCAAGACCGCGCTTATAAAGGCGCTCACCGGCATAGAGACGGACCGCCTGGCAGAGGAGAAAAAGCGCGGCATAACAATAGAACTCGGCTTTGCGCACATTGAATGGCCGGACGGCACGCAGGCGGGCATAGTGGACGTGCCGGGGCACGAAAAGTTCATAAAGAACATGCTTGCGGGTGCGGGCGGAATAGACCTTGCAATGCTTGTGGTTGCGGCGGACGAAGGCTTCATGCCGCAGACGGTGGAGCATCTTAACATACTTACGCTGCTGGGCATAAAGGACGGCCTTATAGTCATAACCAAGAAGGACATGGTGGACGAAGAATGGCTGGACATGATAAAGCAGGACGTGAAGGAGCGCGCGAAGGGCACCTTCCTTGAAGGCAAGCCCATAATGTGCGTTTCGGCATACACGGGCGAAGGCATCGCGGAGCTGAAGGAAGAGCTTTATAAGCTGGTCAGCAAGGCAGGCGAAAAGAACATGCGCGCTGCGTTCAGGCTACCTATAGACCGCGTTTTCTCCGTGGATGGCTTCGGCACGGTTGTTACGGGCACGCTTATCGAGGGCAGCATGAATGAAGGCGATGCTGCGGAGCTGGTGCCGAGCGGCGCCGAAACGCGCATAAGGAACCTTCAGGTCCATGGTAATACGGTAAAAACGGCGTATGCGGGCCAGCGCGTTGCCGTGAACCTTGCCGGACTTAAAAAGGCGGACGTGCAGCGCGGGGACTGCGTTGCAAAGCCTAATACCGTGCGCGTATCAAGAATGCTGGACGTTAAGCTGATGAACCTTAAAAACTCCGGCCGCGTTATAACAAACGATATGCAGGTTCATCTTTACCACGGCTCTGCCGTAATGCTGGCCAAGGTGGTGCTGCTTGAGCGGGACGCGCTGGAGCCTGGCGAAAGCGGCTATGCGCAGCTGAGGATGACGGAGCCGATAGCAGCGAAAAACGGCGACAGGTTTGTTATCCGCTTCTATTCGCCGCTGGAAACGATAGGCGGCGGCGTGATACTGGACGATGCGCCCATGAGGCATAAGCGCAACGTGCCCTCCGTTATAGAGGCGCTGAAAATAAAGGAAGGCGGCAGCGCGGCGGACAGGGTGCTGCAGCTTATTGACGAGGCGGGCATGGCCCTGCCCACGGCGGCAAAGCTGAACGCCAAGCTGAATATAGACGCGGAGGAGCTTTCCGCGGAACTGAGCGAGCTTACGGACTCCGGCCGTGCTGTGGAGCCGATAGAGGGGCGCTACATATCCTCACGCGCGCTCGATGCGGCGGCGGACGGCGCAAAGGCTGCGCTTAACGCATACCATAAGCAGAACCCACTGCACGCGGGAATGAAGGCGGCGGAGCTTAGGCAGAAGGCGTTCAAAAATACGGAACAGGCCGCGGCGGATGCCATAATAGCCGAACTGTGCCGTGAGGGCGCGATAAAGCGCGCGGGCGAACGCTATGCGGACGCGGATTTTGAAATACACTATACAAAGAAGCAGACCGCCATACGCAAGAAGCTGCTGGATTATTATCAATCCGCGGGCATAGAGCCGGCCACGGTGGACGAGGTGATGGCCACGTTCCAAATGAACGAGCGCAACGATTTCAAGCAGGTGCTCGACAGCGTTGTCAGCGGGGGAGACATAGTTATGCTCACTCCGCAGATATGCTATTCGCGCGAATCATACAAAAAAGCGTGCGATGCGGCGAAGGCGCACTTTGCCGAGCACGATACAATTACCCTTGCCGAATTCCGCGATGCCATGTTAACTTCAAGGAAGTATGCGCTGGCTGTGCTTGAATACTTTGATAAGAACGGCATAACCCGCAAGGATGGCGATTTTCGCAAGCTTAACAGGGGCTTTGGCGAATAAGCGCACAATTAGTGCTTGCTAAAGCGAATATGTGCATGCTATAATAGCCGAACGTATGGGAGTAGATGGGTGCTGGTGTGCCCCGCGGTCTTCAAAACCGTTGCAGGTGGTGAGGAGCTGCCCAGGTGGGTTCGATTCCCACATACTCTCGCCAACGGGAACCGGAGCGGCAGCGCTGCTCCGGTTTTTGTGCATTTCAACCCCTCAGTCAAACCTTCGGTTTGCCAGCTCCCCGGCCGGGGAGCCTTTTGGCATTGTGCAAGCACCACCCAAAAGCTGTCCCCGTTTACGGGGAAAGTGTCGCGGCGCAAGCCGTGACAAAAGGGGAACGGCTCGGAGATGCCAAGCTGTTTTAGCATTCCCCCTCAGTCTCACTTCGTTCGACAGCTCCCCCGCAGGCGGTGGCGCCTTTTGGTGCAGTATAAACTCAAAGCCAAAAGCCTCCCTGTCGAGGGAGGTGGATTTTGCGAAGCAAAAGACGGAGGGAGTTTGCCTGCCCTGAAAGGGGAGGTGGATGCGAGTGAAACGAGCAGACGGAGGGGTTGCATCGAGGTTGCTCTTGTTTACGCCAACCCCTCAGTCAGCTACGCTGACAGCTCCCCGTCCGGGGAGCCTTTTGGGTACCGTCCCCCCGAATGCGCGCGTCCGATATCCCGCAAATTATCGCTTATATGCTTAAACTAACTTCAATATCATGTTTTTCAATAGTAATGCCGATTTATATTGACAATTTAATGATAATAGGCTATCTTATAACCATACGGAGGGGACTCCGTATGAAGGAAATAAATAGTTTCGGATGACGATTGCAGGAGATGCGCCCAAGGCCGTGTGGCAGAAGGGCGAGCCGAAGGAATAAGCGCAGTGTAAGGCCGAATCTGCGCGAATATCTCAGGCAAAGGGACTGTAATCTGACGAACTCTGGAAAGCGAACAGCACCGAAGGCGCAACCCGCCGCGAGACGGGGAATCTCTCAGGTTGGATACAGAGTCTGGCACGGGTATTAAGTATGTCGTATGCCGACTCTATTTTTATCGGTCTGATTGACAAGATATAATCAATCAGACGGGGAGCCGGAACGGGGAAAGGCGGGCAGTCAAGCATGAAGAACGGACGGGATTTTATGATAGTGACCAATAATCCCTTGGTCGAAAAGGTGCTCAGCAAGTACTATGAAGTCCGTTACCTGCCCGAGGAGAATTATCGCGCTATACTGATAACGGTGCGGGATCTGGTGTATGCGGGGCATAAGCTCTATACGCATCCGCTTTCCGGCAGCGTAAAGCCGAACGAAACTCCTTATAAGTCCGTTGTGGTCTCAAAGGTTCCGCATAAGATGAACGCGGACGAGGCCGCAATAATATCCAACTGCGTTGAGGCGTACGATAAATTCACCCCGCGCAACAGGATGCTGAGCGATAAGGTGCTCGGGGACTTTCAACTAATCGACTATACCCTGCTGTGCGGCGCCGTGGATTACGACGCGGCGGCGGGTCTTAGTAAACTGGATAACCAAATATAACCATGCAAAAAAAGAAGGAGGAGGTGTTCGATTTGAAATTGGAATTGGGCTTTATAGAGATCAAGGACATTCAATTTTCAAACGAATCCAAGGTTGAAAACGGAACGCTTTTCGTAAACGCCGATGACGTCAAGGCCTTTGTTTATGAGGATGACGACGTAAAGGCTTGCGTAAAATCCGTGTGCTTTGACATTGCAAAGCCCGGCGAGAGCGTTCGCATTACCCCTGTTAAGGACGTTATCGAGCCCCGCGTAAAGGTAGAGGGCCCCGGCGGCGAGTTCCCCGGCGTTATAGCCAAGGTGGACACCGTTGGTTCCGGCAAGACCCATGTCCTGCGCGGCATGGCGGTCGTCACTGCCGGCCCCATCGTTGGCTTCCAGGAGGGCATCATCGATATGACCGGCCCCGGTGCGGAGTACACTCCGTTCTCCAAGCTCCTTAACCTCGTAATGGTCTGCACCCAGGTTGAGGGTGTGCATCAGCACGAGTATGAGCATGCCGTGCGTATCGCCGGCCTGCGTGCCGCCACCTTTATCGGTGAGCTCGGCCGCAACGTGACCCCCGACGAGACCAAGGAGTTTGAAACCCTCGGTATCCGCGAAGGTCTTGAAAAGTACCCCAATCTGCCCCGCGTTGGCTATGTCCACATGCTGCAGAGCCAGGGCCTGCTGCACGACACCTATGTTTACGGCGTAGATGCCAAGCGCACCCTGACCACCATCATTTACCCCACTGAGACGATGGACGGCGCTATCATAAGCGGTAACTGCGTTTCCGCCTGCGATAAGAACACCACCTATCATCATCAGAATAACCCCGTCGTTGCCGATCTGTTCGAGCAGCACGGCAAGACCCTGAATTATGTTTGCAACATAATCACCAACGAAAACGTCTACCTGGCCGACAAGCAGCGTTCCTCCGACTGGAGCGCCAAGCTGTGCCGTCTGCTGGACCTTGACGGCGTTATCGTGAGCCAGGAAGGCTTCGGCAACCCCGATACCGACCTGATCATGAACACCAAGAAGATCGAGCAGGTTGGCGTAAAGACCACCATCATCACCGACGAATACGCCGGTCAGGATGGCAAGAGCCAGTCCCTGGCCGATGCCGATCCTCTGGCTGACGCGGTCGTCACCGGTGGTAACGCCAACATGGTTATCGAGCTGCCCAAGCTGGACAAGGTTATAGGCACCCTCGATTACGTTGACAAGATCGCTGGCGGTCACGCTGGTTCCCTCAGGCCCGATGGCAGCATCGAGGCGGAGCTGCAGGTAATCACCGGCGCCACCAACGAAATGGGCTTTAACTGCCTCAGCGCCAGGTAAGGCTCAGAAAGGAGAAACAGAACATGAGTTATCGTGTAGTACACTATATTAACCAGTTCTTCGCCCAGATCGGCGGCGAGGAAATGGCTCATATCGCTCCTGAGCTCAGGGAAGGCGCCGTTGGCCCCGGTACTGCGTTTGACGCAGCATGGAACGGTGAAGCCAAGATAGTCAACACTATCATCTGCGGCGACTCTCACTTTGCCGAGCATGAGAAGGAATCCAAGGCCCAGATTCTTGCTTGGGTCAAGGAAATCAATCCCGATCTGTTCATCGCTGGTCCCGCGTTCAACGCCGGCCGTTACGGCTATGCCTGCGCCAACATCGCGCTGGCCGTAAAGGAAGAGCTGGGCATCCCCGTGCTCACCGGTATGTACGAGGAGAACCCCGGTGCCGACCTGAAGGACAAGGTCCTCATCGTCGCTACCACCAACAACGCCGCCGGTATGCGTAAGGCTGCCCCCACCATGGCCAAGCTTGCTATGAAGCTGATGAAGGGCGAAAAGCTTGGCGCTTCCTGCGAAGACGGTTACATGAACAACGGCATCCGCGTCAACTTCTTCGAGAAGGAGCGTGGTTCCAGGCGCGCTGTGAAGATGCTGCTCAACAAGCTTGCTGACAAGCCCTTCACTACCGAGTATCCCATGCCTTCGTTCGACCGCGTTGCCCCCAATCCCGCTGTTAAGGATCTGAGCCATGCCGTTGTCGCGCTGTGCACCAGCGGCGGTATCGTCCCCAAGGGCAACCCCGATCATATAGAGTCCTCCTCCGCTTCCCACTATGGCGAATACTGCATAGCGGGTGTTGAGAACCTGACTCCCGATAAGTACGAGACCGCTCACGGCGGATACGATCCCGTATACGCCAACGAGGATCCCGACCGCGTACTGCCCGTCGACGTCATGCGCGAATTCGAGCGCGAAGGCAAGATCGGCAAGCTGCATGATTACTTCTACACCACCGTCGGTAACGGTACTGCCGTTGCCAACGCCAAGAAATTCGCTGCTGAGTATGCTCAGAAGCTGAAGCAGGCCGGTGTTAACGCTGTAATCATGACCTCGACCTGAGGCACCTGCACGCGTTGCGGTGCAACGATGGTTAAGGAAATCGAAAGGGCCGGTATCCCCGTGGTTCACGTGTGTACCGTTACCCCCATCTCCATGACGGTCGGCGCGAACAGGATAGTTCCCGCTATCGCCATACCTCACCCCCTGGGCAACCCCGCCCTCACTCCGGAGGAAGAATACAACCTCCGCAAGAAGATAGTCAACCGCGCCCTCGAAGCGCTGACTACCGAAGTTAAGGATCAGACCATTTTCGAGGTTTGATCGTAAACTGAAACGGGGCACTTAAACCGAACTCACGTCTCGCGGCCCGTAACAGGGCCGCGGGCGGAGAAATAAATGATTCGGAGCGAAGAATATGAGCAAGATCTATGACGTGATAGTCCTTGGCGCGGGTCCTGCGGGATTGACTGCCGGTCTGTATGCCGGCCGCGCACGCCTCAGCACACTTATTATCGAAAAAGGCCAGGATGGCGGCCAGATTGCCATCACCAATGAAATTGAAAATTACCCCGGCGCACAGCTTGAGGGCGAATCAGGCCCCAGCCTTATCGCCCGCATGACGAAGCAGGCCGAAAAGTTCGGCGCAGAGCGTGCGCGCGATTCTATAAAGAGCGTTGAGCTCACGGGCGATGTTAAAAAGCTCGTCGGCACCAAGGGCGAGTATTATGCCAAAACCGTTATACTGGCCACCGGTGCTTTCCCCCGCCCCATAGGCTGCAAGAACGAAGGCAAGTTCGTCGGCAAGGGCATTTCCTTCTGCGCCACTTGCGACGCCGCTTTCTTTGAAGGCATGGAAGTTTACGTTGTCGGCGGCGGCGATGCGGCCGTTGAAGAGGCAATGTACCTGACAAAGTTTGCCCGCAAGGTTACCATTATCCACAGGCGCAACGAGCTGCGCGCTGCTAAGTCCATACAGGAGAAGGCCTTCAAGAACGAGAAGCTGCACTTCATGTGGGACACCGTGGTTGACGAAGTAGATGGCGACGAGATACTGACCAAGATGGTAGTTAAGAACGTCAAGACCGGCGAACTGACCACCATAGAGGCTGACGAGGACGACGGAATGTTCGGCCTGTTCGGCTTCATAGGCCTGCTGCCCAACACCGCCCTGTACGAGGGTCAGGTGAATATGGAAAACGGTTACATTCCTACCGACGACAATATGCATACAAACCTTGACGGCGTATACGCTGCGGGCGACCTCCGCGTGAAGAGCCTGCGCCAGGTTGTGACTGCCGCTGCCGATGGCGCAATCGCTGCCATGCAGGCCGAAAAATACATTGCGGACCACAAGGAATAAGACTACTATATAAGCAAATAATCCAAGGAGGATATAACGATGCTGGAAGTTGATAAAAACACATTTGAAGCGGAAGTGCTTCAGGCCCCCGGTAAGGTGCTGGTAGATTTCTATGGCGACGGTTGCGTACCCTGCGCCGCCCTTATGCCCTATGTTCACGGTTATGCCGAGACCTATGGCGATAAGCTGAAGTTCTGCGCCCTTAATACCACCAAGGCCCGCCGCCTTGCTATCTCTCAGAAGGTTCTCGGCCTGCCCGTTATAGCTATCTACGAAAACGGCGAGATGATAGACTCCCTTGTTAAGGACGACGCAACCCCCGAAAACGTGGAGAACATGATAAAGAAGCATATCGGCTGATAAGTTATTTTAGCCTGTATGCCTTTTCCGCCGGTAAAACGGCACAAAATTTTTAGATAGAATGCCGAAAGGCTTCTATAAATAATGGAAAAGGAGGATGTGGCATGAGCATTTTAGCTGGCAAGAAGGTCATCATAATCGGTGACCGTGACGGCGTTCCCGGACAAGCTATCGAACTGTGCGCCAAGAGCGCAGGTGCAGATGTTGTCTTCTCCTCTACGGAGTGCTTTGTCTGAACGTCCGCCGGTGCAATGGACCTTGAGAATCAGAGGCGCGTAAAGTCCTTGGCCGAGCAGTATGGCCCCGAGAACATTGTTGTTCTTCTGGGTGCTGCTGAGGGCGAGGCTGCCGGTCTCGCTGCCGAGACCGTCACCAATGGTGACCCCACTTTCGCAGGTCCGTTGACAGGAGTCCAGTTGGGACTCAGGGTGTATCATGTGTGCGAGCCTGAAGTAAAGGCGGAATTCGATCCTGACGTATATAGCGAGCAGGTAGAGATGATGGAGATGGTTTTGGATGTTGACGATATAGTCAACGAAATGACCTCCGTCCGCGAACAGTACTGCAAGTATTAAGGCATTCACACGCGGGGCGCAGGCGTAAGCCCGCGCCCCGACCTTCCTATTTTGGAAAAAAGCAAATTGAGCGCGGTATGCGTTTTTTTGAAAAAAGAAATATTATGTTGAAAGGATAGATGCAACATGAAGAGCGTAATCAAGGGTGCGGGTTACATACTCGTACATACCCCCGATATGGTCATCCATAACGGCACCACACAGACAACCGAGCGCATAGTTAATCCTGAGAGCGAGTACCTCAAGGAGCTGCCCAGTCATCTCCGCAGCTTTGAACAGGTACTTTCTTATTATCCCAACCAGGTTTACATTGGCAACGCCACCCCCGATGAGCTTGCCGAGATTCCCCAGCCCTGGCACGACAAGGAATGCCCCTGCCACGAGCGTTACGGCCAGTTCGGCCAGATGATGCCCCAAGAGGAGTTCCTGCTGCTGCTGCAGGCCTGCGACGTATTCGAGCTTGTTCAGCTGGACAAGAACTTCGTTGCCAAGTATCGCGATCAGCTTGCCGCCAACCCCATAATCGACGAAAGCATCATGGCTCGCGTTAACGAGGGCGTTGACATTGCCGAGATAGAGCGCCTTGTTGCCGAGGAGCATTCCGAAGGCCTGTATGATAACAACGTGCTGGTCGGCTGTGTAAATCGCGCACATGACATAGACGTCAACCTTTCCGCGCACACCATGCTTGAAAACCTTGTCAGCAAGGCTTCCTGCGTAGTCGCCATTCTCAGCGGCATAAAGAATGCCGGCATCAACAAGGAAGACGTTGAATACGTTATAGACTGCTGCGAAGAAGCTTGCGGCGATATGAACCAGCGCGGCGGCGGCAACTTTGCCAAGTCCGTTGCGGAAATAGCCGGCCTTAACGCCGCCACCGGTTCCGATACCCGTGGTTTCTGCGCAGGCCCCGCCCATGCCATGGTAGAGGCCGCTTCCCTGATCGCTTCCGGCGCATACAAGACCGTTGTCGTCACCGCCGGCGGCTGCACCGCAAAGCTGGGCATGAACGGCAAGGACCATGTCAAGAAGGGTCTGCCCATTCTTGAGGACATGCTGGGCGGTTTCGCCGTAGTGCTGACCCAGGACGACGGCGTAAGCCCCGTTGTGGATCTTAGCATACTCGGCCGCCACACCGTAGGCACCGGCTCCGCGCCGCAGGCCGTTATAGGCAGCCTGGTCACCGATCCTCTGGAGAGGGCCGGTCTGAAGGTTACCGATGTTGATAAGTTCTCCCCCGAAATGCAGAACCCCGACATCACCAAGCCCGCCGGCGCAGGCGACGTGCCGCTGGCTAACTACAAGATGATAGCTGCTCTGGCCGTAAAGCGCGGCGATATTCAGAAGAGCGAGCTTGCTTCCTTCACCAAGGAGCATGGCCTTACCGGTTGGGCGCCCACCCAGGGTCATATCCCCTCCGGCGTGCCTTACATCGGATTCGCCCGCAACGATATCATGGCCGGCAAGATCAACCGCGTTATGATAATCGGCAAGGGTTCGCTGTTCCTTGGCCGCATGACCAACCTGTTTGACGGCGTATCCTTCGTTATAGAGGCGAACAAGGGCGAGAAAGCCGAAGCCGGCGTGAGCGAAGACGAAGTCAAGAAGATGATAGCCAAGGCCATGCGCGAATTTGCCGCCTCCCTCATGGGGCAGGATGAATAAGGCAGGTGCGCAACATGGGCAGCATTGAAAAGATAATCGCGCAGTCATTCCTGAAGATGGCGGAAGGGCTTGAAACCGGCGCGTTCATGGACCGCCCGAAGATCGCCCTTACCGGCATGGGCAGCGAGCATGGCGAAGAGAACGCCATGGCTGCCGCCAAAATGGCTGCTAAGCGCGGCGTAGACGTGTACTATATCGGCACGCTCACCGCCGAAGGCGTAACCACCATCCCCGTGGCCAACGATGAAGAGGGTCACAAGAAGATGGAGGAGATGCTGAATAATCATGAGGTGGACGGCGCAGTTACCATGCACTATCCGTTCCCCATCGGCGTTTCCACCGTAGGTCGCGCCATAACCCCCGCCAAGGGCCGCGAAATGTTCATCGCCAACACCACCGGCACTTCCAGCTCGGACCGCATAGAGGGCATGATAAAGAACGCCGTTTCCGGCATTATCACCGCCAAGGCCTGCGGCGTGGGAAACCCCACGGTAGGCATACTGAACGTTGACGGCGCAAGGCAGACCGAGATGGCGCTCAACCAGCTTAAGGCCAACGGTTACGAGTTCACTTGGGCCGAGTCCGCCCGTGCGGACGGCGGCGCGGTGATGCGCGGTAACGACGTGCTGGAAGGCACGCCGGACGTGCTGGTGACCGACTCGCTTACCGGTAACGTGCTTGTTAAGATGCTTGCCGCGTTCACCACCGGCGGCAGCTTTGAATCCACCGGCTTTGGCTATGGCCCCGGCATCGGCAAGGGTTACGACAAGCTTATCCTCATAATCAGCCGCGCTTCCGGCGCCCCGCTCATAGCGAACGCGCTGGAGTATGCAGCCGAGCTTGTTAGGGGCAAGGTATTCGAAAAGGCGAATGAAGAATTTGCCAAGGCTGAAAAGGCCGGCCTGAACCAGATACTTGAAGCGCGCAAGGCAGCCGCCAAGTCCGCCGCTGCGGACGAAAAGGTGGTCAAGCCCGCCGCGGAGCCCTGCACCGCTTCCATAGCCGGCATAGAGGTAATGGATCTTGAGGATGCCGCGCAGGCCCTGTGGAAAGAGGGCATCTATGCCGAAACCGGCATGGGCTGCACCGGTCCGCTGGTAATGATGAGCGAAGCTAACCACGCCCGCGCCCTTGAGATACTCAAGAAGGCCGGATATGTCGGTTAAGCTTTAAGGAGCAAAACAATGAAGGTAAACGATCTTATTCAGAAGTGCGAACGCGACCTGACCACCGCGGAAATAACCGACATGGTGGCCAAGGATAACCGTCAGGTGGATCTTATATTCGCCGAAAAGCGCACCGACGACGCGGGCTACCTCACATGGGACGCCGAAAACTGGACCAGCGTGGACGGCAAGCGTTTCATAGTGACTTACTCGCTGGATGGCCGCGTGCTCAACGAATACGGCACATACAATAAGTATGACATGCGCGGTGTATTCAATCCCGAGCAGGCGAAGGAAATAAGGCTGAACTAAAGGTCAATACGCAAGGGACATGGGGCAAAACCCGTGTCCCTTTTATCTTGCAAAAAAATATCAAGTTAAGGCAATTATACCGTTGTGCCGATAAAAATATATGATATAATAAATAAAAATCAAAGTGAAAGTGGGTATGAACATGGGTAAATTTGTGGTAAAGCAGACAAAAACCGGCTTTAAGTTCGATCTGAAGGCCAACAACGGCGAAGTCATAGCAACGTCAGAGGTGTATACTACCGAGGCCGCCTGTATGAACGGGCTTGAGAGTGTGCGTAAGAACGCGGAAATAGCCCAGCTTGAGGATCAGACCGTTGAAAATTACGAAGCCAAGACACATCCTAAGTTTGAAATGTATTCCGACAAGGCGGGCGAATACCGCTTCCGTCTCAAGGCGCGCAACGGCGAAATAATTGCCGTGTCGGAAGGCTACAAGGCCAAGGCAAGCTGCATAGCGGGCATAGAGAGCGTGCATAGGAACGCGCCTACGGCAACGGTAGTTAAAATGACAGAGGAATAAGCAAGCAGATAAACAAGCTGGCGGACGCCATAAAGGCCAAGCTCAATTCGAACAAGGCCGGCGATATAATAAGCGGCATAGGCAAGCTGTTCGGCTAAAAAAATTGAAAACGCGGGCGGAAGGGCGAAGGCGGGTGGTCATAAGACGGTTTCATTCCCGGCAGTAATGTCTGCCCGGAATGTTATTGCATATATTAAATCCATATGATAGCTTTAAACAAAGCAATAAGCCGAAATGATAAGATAGGTAGGGTCTAACGTGCCAACAATTCAGTTAAAGGCGATGACGCGAGAACTATGTCACGAGCTGTACAAGCATTGGACGAATGATGCGTCTATCTATATGGATATGCACCTATTTCAGCCCTATGTTTATGACGAAGCTGCGGTAAATCGATATTTTGATATGAAGGGGCAGGATGCTTCACGCAGACTGTTTGCGATCATGCTTGGAGATAAGGTGATCGGGGAATTGCAATTGAAGCAGATCGACCATGATAAAAAAGAATGTTCCCTGAGTATCCATATGCAAAACGACGCAGTGAAGGGAAGGGGATACGGAACGCAGGCAGAACGTTTGGCGGTAAAAACCGCCTTTGACGAGTTGGGAATGGCTGCGGTAAACGCAGATACCATCAGGAAAAATACTCGGAGTCAGCATGTGCTGGAAAAGGTAGGCTTTCGCTTTGTCGGAGAAGATGAAGCATTCAAATACTACCGTATCGAGCAGTAAACTCCAATTTGCCGAACTGATAAAGGGAGCGCTTCTATACACATTTCGGTGTACCGTGCGAGCATACCTTGCCTCTCCCCTTGGGAGAGGTGGCCGAGCGCAGCGAGGACGGAGAGGGTAACCAATGACCATACCAAGTGGACTTTTATTGCGCTTCGGCCAGACTTGTCATTGAATTGGATGGCTCTCAACATTACGAACCTCAGGGGCTTGCTTATGATGCTGAACGTTCTCAATTCTTGATGTCTCTTGGGTTGGAGATTTTGCGATTCTCCAACGGTGACAGCTCTCCCAAAGGGAGAGCCAAGGGGCTGCACCCCTTTACATGGTATGTTGGCATGAGACTGTATCGATACGCTCCATTGACTGTTTTATAAACACCCATCTAAGGCTCCTCCGCTTTTTCGTACCGCGCAAAAATCCGTGCGGCGAAGCCGCGCTTCATGGAGCGAAGCTATGCTTCATTTTTCATGGCGCGCTAAGCAGGATTTGGTTTTCGGCATCGGTATTGTTCGCTTCTTGCGCTCCGCGCGGCGTAGCTCACCCCTGCGCCTCAAACCGGGGCGGGTAAACGCTTCGCGTTTACTTTATCCGCCCTTCAAATCCTGCTATACAAACAAACAAAAAGAACCACCAATGGTGGCTCTTTTTGCTTGGCGCGCCCAGCAGGATTTGAACCTGCGACCTACCGGTTCGTAGCCGGGCACTCTATCCGCTGAGCTATGGGCGCATTGCCGTTCCTTGAACGTGCTTATGTATTGTAGCGCAAAGTTCGATGCTTGTCAACAATTATAACCGATTTTGATGCCAAAAAAATTTTTCGGCCTTGTGGACGAGAATGCGCTGTGCTATACTTTGACTACAAAATCGGTTGTGGATTTTTCCGGCGCTTGCCGCTTTTCGCCGCACAGCCTGCTGAATATGCCCGGCATATCGGCGGTTGTGGGGCTTTTTTTATGGGCCGGAGGAAACGGGCGGAGGTATTTATGAAAAGACGAACGTTCTATACGGAATTGGCATATATATTGGGGCTTATTGTGCTCGCGTTCAGCGCGGCACTCATGGAAGCGAGCGACCTTGGCGTATCGATGATAGTTGCGCCGGCGTATTTATTGCATCTCAAGCTGAGCCAAACGTTTGCGTTCTTCACGTTCGGCATGGCGGAATATACGCTTCAGGCGGCGCTGCTGATAGTGATGGTAATGGTGCTCGGGCGGTTCAGGCTATATTATCTTTTCTCGTTCATAACGGCGGTGCTGTACGGCCTTTTGCTCGATGGCTCTATGGCGATAGTGGCGCTGCTGGGCGTGAGCGGCATGGCGGGGCGCATAACGTGCTTCACAGCGGGGGTAATATGCTGCGCGGTGGGCGTATCGCTGCTGTTCCATACATATATCGCGCCGGAGGTATACGAGCTGTTTGTGAAGGAGATTGCGGCCAAATACGGGCGGAACATAAACCGCGTAAAGACCGCGTATGACTGCATAAGCTGCCTTATAGCCGTGGGCATGTCGTTCGCTTTTTTCGGCTTAGGCCATTTTGAAGGGGTAAAGATAGGCACGGTGCTTTGCGCATTGGTCAACGGCGCGCTGATAGGTTTCTTCTCCGGTGCGTTTGAGGGGAAGTTTGAATTTAAGGATGCAACAAAGCTGAGAAAATATTTTGAGTAACTAAAAAGCGGGGTATAGGCCCCGCTTTTGTATGCTTAAATCAGTATTCAACAGGCTCGCTCAGGGGAAGCTCCAGCAGCTCCGGATTTTCCAGCAGCTTTTTGAACAGGCGAACTGTTTTGGCGTAATAATATCCGTCCGCAATTCGCTCATCTATCGTAAGGCCGAGATCTACGCTGTCGCGCATTTCAAACGTGCCGTCCTGATTGAAAAAGGGGTTGTTCTTCCTTTCGCCCACCACGCAGAATATGGAGCAGGTGCCCCAGTTGGTCAGGTGGTGATAACCGCTCTTCAGCTTTATGGAGCCAAGGTTGGTGAGCAGCGCCGAGGAATAATACGGATCTGAACCGATAAGGAATTCCGGACACCAGCCGTGCTTGTCCAGCTTGGTTATAAGATACACTAAGAATTTGGACAGGAAGCGCGGCATTTTGTTCAAAATATCCATGCTGTCGCTCGAACGGTCAAGCGCATCGCTGCGGCAGGAGGATATCTGCTTATAAAGCTTGGCGCGCAGGGAATCGATATTGTCCGTGGGGTCCGAATAAACTATGGCAAGGGCCTCGGCTCCATTGTCGCTGAACAGCTTTTTTACAACAAATGCCGCGGATATCGCGTGGCGCTGATACACGTTCTTATTGGCTATGAAGCGGTTCATCTTCGGGCGGAGCGTGATGGTCTTGAGCAGCGCTACCACGATTATGTGGAACATGGTGAAGGGAAAGTCCGTCTCCGTGGCGTTGCGCCTGGCAAGGTATGCGTTTATGTTGGTCAGATCAATGCGCTCTGAAATATATGCCTCGTTATCGCAGCGGTTGGGATAGATAAGCGGCACTATGAAGTGCATCGGGTCAAGCTCGCGTATGAGACGGCCATCTTTGCGGTCGCCCCAGCGGCGTTTGGGTTTTTCCATGGTATGAGTCCTCCGGAAATAGAATAAAGAGTATAAAACCTTAACTATAATACCACCTATTTGCAATATTCGCACGGTTTTTTTGAAAAAAGACGAAAATATGGGCATTTTGTCCGCCGCGGCGCGTGTTTGGCTGTCCCTTTTCTTCTTATATTTATTTTACGCTATTGATGAAAACGGGGTGAATATGATAAAATAAGGTATGCTTATTGAGCGGCTGAAACTGAATGATTTTCGCAACTATGAATCGCTTCTGCTCCGCCCGGACAGCGGCCTGAACGTTATCGTCGGCGAGAACGCGCAGGGCAAGACCAACGCGGTGGAAGCTATTTTTTTGTGCGCCTTCGGGCGTTCGCACAGAACGGCGAAGGACGCGGAGCTGATACGCGCGGGCTTTGCAGGCGGATATGTGGGCATGGACATTCGGGCGAAAAGCGGCAGCCGCACGATAGAGATAAAGCTTAAAAGCGGCGAACGCAAGCAGATATTCATAGATAAGCTTATGGCAAAGCGCACGGGAGAGCTTATGGGCGCGCTGAACGCGGTAATGTTCTCGCCGGAGGATTTGGAGCTGGTAAAGGGCGCGCCTGCCGAGCGGCGGCGGTTTATGGACATGGAGCTGAGCCAGCTCAGGCCCGCTTATTATTACACATTGCAGCGCTATAACGCCGCACTCAGGCAGCGCAACGCCCTGCTGAAGCCGGACGCCAAGGCGGACATGAATGCCGTCAGGCAGCAGCTTTATATTTGGGATGAGCAGCTTAGCCAAGCGGGCGCGGAGATAATGCGCATGCGGGCGGAATTTGTGCAAAGGCTGGGGCTTATAGCCGGCCGGCTGCACAGACGGATTTCGGGCGAAAGGGAAGCGCTGCTGGTGCGCTATGCCCCGGATGTGGACATAGAGCGCATGGGCGGCGGGGATGCGGAGGCCGCGCTGAGCGAGGCGCTGTATAATGGCGCTTTGGACGATATTCGCCGCGGATACACCGGTTCAGGCCCGCACAGGGACGAGCTGGAGCTTAACCTGAACGGCACAAACGTGAGGGTATTCGGAAGCCAGGGCCAGCAGAGAACGGCCGCGCTGAGCCTGAAGCTGAGCGAGCTGGAGCTTATCAAGGGCGAAACGGGGGAAAGCCCCGTGCTGCTGCTGGACGATGTTTTGAGCGAGCTGGACGAACCGCGGCAGCGGGCGCTGCTTGAGGCGATGAGCGACTGCCAAACTTTTTTGACCTGCACCACGCTTGAAGGCTTAAAGCGAGCGGGGCTGAAGGGCATAAACGCATGGCGCTGCGCGGCGGGCACGCTTACACGCGAATAGATGTAAAACTGAAAATGAAGGATCCGGCCGGATGGCCGATATGATTTTTTGAAACAAGGAGAAAACGGAAAATGAGCAACCACACCGATTACGATGCCTCTCAAATTCAGGTGCTTGAGGGGTTGGAGGCGGTAAAGCGCCGCCCGGGCATGTATATAGGCTCAACGGATTTCCACGGGCTGCACCATTTGGTGAAGGAGCTGGTGGATAACGCCATTGACGAGGCCATGGGCGGATACTGCAACCACATTGAAGTTACAGTCCATGGCGACAACTCCGTTACCGTTACCGATAACGGCCGCGGCATACCCGTTGACATGCATGAAAAGATGCATAAGAGCGCGCTGGAGGTTGCGCTTACGGTGCTGCACGCGGGCGGCAAATTCGGCGGCAGCGGCTATAAGGTCTCCGGCGGTCTGCACGGCGTGGGCCTGAGTGTTGTCAACGCGCTGTCCACATGGCTTATAGCCGAAGTAAAGCGCGACGGCAAGCTTTATTATCAGGAATATTCCTATGGCGAGCCTAAGGCCCCCGTTAAGGCCATAAAGGACATTCCCGAAGGCGAAAGCGGCACCAGCATAACATTCCTTGCCAACGACAAGATATTTGATGAGGTGAACTATAATTTCGATATCCTTGCGGATAGAATGCGCGAGCTTGCCTTCCTTAACGCGGGAGTGAGGATAACCGTGAGCGACGAGCGCGCCGAATCGCCCGACGTGCGCTCCTTCTGCTACGAGGGCGGCATAGTCAACTTCGTTAAGCACCTTAACCGCAAAAAGACCGTTCTGCACGAAGAACCCGTGTACATAACCGCAAGCCGCAACGAACCCGAAAAGCAGGAAGTGGCAACGGTTGAGGTCGCGCTGCAATACAACGACGATTATAACGAAAACGTGTTCACGTTTGCCAACAATATAAATACCGGCGAAGGCGGCAGCCATCTGGTGGGCTTCAGGAGCGCGCTGACCCGCGTTTTGAACGACTATGCGCGCAAATATAAAATACTCAAGGATAACGACGACGCCCTCAAGGGCGAGGATATACGCGAAGGACTCAGCGCGATAGTGAGCGTTAAGCTCGTTGAGCCGCAGTTTGAGGGCCAGACAAAAACAAAGCTTGGCAATGCGTACATTCGCGGCCTTGTGGACAGCGCGGTGAGCGAGGGGATGAGCGTTTACCTTGAAGAGCATCCCACCGAGGCGCGCGCGATAGTGGACAAGTGCCTTACCGCCGCCCGCGCAAGGGACGCCGCGCGAAAGGCAAGGGAGCTTACCCGCAGAAAGACCGCGCTCGATTCAACGAGCCTGCCCGGCAAGCTGACCGACTGCACGGAGAAGGATCCCGAAAAGTGCGAAATATTCATAGTTGAGGGCGACAGCGCAGGCGGCAGCGCAAAGATGGGGCGCGATCCCGCGCATCAGGCGATATTGCCCCTTCGCGGCAAGATACTAAACGTTGAAAAAACGCGCATGGACAAAATACTTGCCAATAACGAAATACGCGCCATGATAACGGCGTTCGGCGCGGGCATAGACGAGGAATTCGATACCAGCAAGCTCAGGTATCATAAAATAGTGTGCATGACCGATGCCGACGTTGACGGCAGCCACATAAGGATACTTATGCTCACGTTCTTCTTCCGTCATATGCGCCCGCTGATAGAGCAGGGCTATGTATACGTTGCGCAGCCCCCGCTTTACAGAATAACAAAGGGCAAGAACATATACTATGCCTATGACGACGAGGAGCTAAACAACATACTTGAGCGCATAGGCCGCGACCCCAAGCCCCTTATAAACCGCTATAAAGGCCTTGGCGAGATGAATCCGGAGCAGCTTTGGGAAACAACGATGGACCCCGAGCGCAGGGTCATGCTGCAGGTGCATCTTGAGGACGCGATGAAGGCGGACGAGATATTCTCCGTGCTGATGGGCGATAAGGTGGAGCCCAGGCGCGAATTTATAGAAAACAACAGCAAGCTTGTTGTGGATCTGGACGTTTAACAGGGAAGGAGATAAGCGATGAACGAAAACGAGATAAGCCGCATAAGGCCGCTTGATCTGGAAAGCGAAATGAAGAAATCCTTCATTTCCTACGCCATGGCCGTTATTATAAACCGCGCCCTGCCCGACGTTAGGGACGGACTGAAGCCCGTACACAGGCGCATACTCTATTCAATGGACGAGCAGGGCTTCACGGCCGATAAGCCGTTCCATAAAAGCGCGCGTATAGTGGGCGACGTGCTCGGTAAATACCATCCGCACGGCGATTCCAGCGTTTACGATGCAATGGTAAGGCTTGCGCAGGATTTCAACAGCCGCTATATGCTCATTGAAGGCCAGGGCAACTTTGGCAGCGTGGATGGCGACGGCGCGGCCGCAATGAGATATACCGAAGCCCGAATGTCCAAACTGGCGGACGAAATGATGGCCGACATAGGCAAAAACACGGTCGATTTCATGCCGAACTTCGACGAAACGCTCATGCAGCCCAAGGTGCTGCCCAGCCGCTATCCAAATCTTCTTGTGAACGGCTCCGGCGGCATAGCCGTAGGCATGGCCACGAACATCCCTCCGCATAATCTGGGCGAAACAATAGATGCATATGTCGCCATGCTCGATAATCCCGAAATAACGGTTGAGGAGCTTATGGGCTACCTGCCCGGGCCGGACTTCCCCACGGGCGGCATAATAATGGGCAACGCCGGCATACGCCAGGCATACCGCACTGGCCGCGGCCGCATACTGGTGCGCGCGCGCGCGGAAATAGAGGAAGCGGGCAACGGCAAAAGCCGCATAGTTGTAACGGAAATACCGTATCAGGTGAACAAGGCAAGGCTGGTTGAAAAAATAGCCGAGCTTGTGCATGAAAAACGCATAGAGGGCATAAGCGATCTGCGCGACGCGAGCGACCGCAAGGGCCTTAGGATAATAATTGACCTCAAGCGCGACGTTAACGCAAACGTTGTGCTGAATCAGCTTTATAAGCATACCCAGATGCAGGATACGTTCGGGGTGATAATGCTTTGCCTTGTGGACGGCGAACCCAAGGTGCTTAACCTTAGGGAAATGCTGTATCATTATATGCGCTTCCAGGAGGACGTGGTAACACGCCGCACGCAGTACGACCTTGATAAGGCAAGGGAAAGGCTGCACATATTGGAAGGCTTGATGATAGCGCTGGACAATATAGACGAGATCGTTGAGCTTATCAAGCGCAGCGCGAACTCGGCGGAGGCTAAGACGGCATTGTGCGAACGCTTCGGGCTGAGCGAAAAGCAGGCGCAGGCGATACTGGATATGCGCCTTGCAAGGCTGACCGGACTCGAGCGGGACAAGATAAACGACGAGCATGCGGAGTTGACCAAAACCGCCGCCTATTATGAAAGCATACTGGCCGACGAAAACAAGCTGCGCGGCATAATACGCGACGAAATACTGGAAGTAAGGCGCCGCTATGCCGACCCCAGGCGCACGGAGATTGCCCCCGCGTCGGACGACATTGACCTGGACGATATCATTCAGGAAGAGGACATGGCCGTTACCATGACGCACCTTGGCTACGTTAAGCGCATAGCTGCCGATTCGTACAAGGCGCAGAACCGCGGCGGCAAGGGCATAATGGCGCAGGCCACGAGGGACGAGGACTTTGTGGAGCATCTGTTCGTGACGAGCACGCATAATTACATAATGTTCTTCACCAACACGGGCAGGGCGTATAAGATAAAGTGCTACAACATCCCCGAAGCTTCGCGCACGGCCAAGGGCACGGCGATAGTGAACCTGCTGCAGCTTGCGGGCGGGGAGAAGATAACCGCCGTATTCCCCGTGGATAAGGATACGGAAGGCGAATACCTTGTGCTTGCCACGAAGGACGGCGTTATAAAGAAAACGCCCATGAGCGACTTTGACAACATCCGCAAGGGCGGCATAATTGCCCAGAACCTTAGAGATGGGGACGAGCTGATAAGCGTGCTGCTTTCAAAGGGTGATGACGATCTGCTCATAGGCACGCGGGAAGGCAAGTGCGTGCGCTTCAATGAAGGCGACGTAAGGTCGATGGGCAGGACAGCCACGGGCGTAAGGGCCATAACACTTGAGGATGGGGACGAAGTGATCGACGTGAACCTCATAGCGCCGGGCATGACGGTGCTTTCCATAACCGAAAAGGGCATGGGCAAGCGCACGGATGAAGAAGAATACCCGCTGCGTCACCGCGGCGGCAAGGGCGTTATAGCCAACGCAATAACCGAAAAGACGGGCAAGCTTGCCTGCATGAAGGTTTGCACGGGGGATGAGGACATAATGATGATCCGCGACGACGGCACCGTTATCCGCACGCCGGTGGACAAGATAAGCATATTCTCCCGCAACACTCAGGGCGTAAGGCTGATGAGGGTTGACGAAGGCACGAAGGTTGCAAGCGTTGCGCTCGCCCCGCACGACAAGGGCGAGGAGACGGAGGAAGAATGAACCTTTTTCTCACGATAGCGTTCCTGTTCTTTATTGGCAGCATGGCCGGATGGGTTATAGAGGTGGTGTTCCGCCGCTTCTTCTCCTCCGCCAATCCTGAGCGCAAATGGATAAATCCGGGGTTCCTTTCGGGACCCTATTTGCCTTTGTACGGGTTCAGCCTGTGCGTACTGTTCCTGCTTTCGCTGCTGGAACAATATATACCAATCGAGAATACGGCACTCAGGAAGGCGGCGCTGTTCGCCGTGATGGCGGCGGCGGTAACGCTTGTTGAATACATTGCCGGGCTTATTTCAATAAAGCTTCTGCATGTTAAGCTTTGGGATTATTCCAAGCAATGGGGCAATATACAGGGCATAATCTGCCCCAAGTTCACGCTGGGCTGGGCGGTGCTGAGCGCGGTGTATTATTTCCTTATACATCCGCGCATTGAAAACGCGCTCGTTTGGCTTTCCAACAACCTTGCGTTCTCGTTCATAATAGGGTTTTTCTACGGTGTGTTCGTTATAGATTTGGTGAATGCCACGGCGCTGCTGGTCAAGATAAAGCGCTTTGCGGACGAAAAGCAGATAGTGGTAAAATACGAGCAGCTGCGCGAGCATATCCGCGTGAACCGCGAAAAGCGGCTGGAGAAGGCCAAGTTCCTTATGAGCATGGGCCCGCAGAGCGCAATGGCAGAGCAGCTGAAGCAATATTATGATAAGTTCCGCGACGAATTGGAGCGCAGCAAAAAGGACGCGCGGAAGACCGACAGGGGAGATGAAAAATAAATGGCCGGCTATGATATAGTTGTGCTTGGCGCGGGCCATGCCGGGTGCGAAGCCGCGCTTGCGTGCGCGCGAATGGGGCTGAACACGGCGGCGATAACGCTTAACCTTGATTCAATAGCCATGATGGCATGCAATCCCGCCATAGGCGGCACGTCCAAAGGCCAACTCGTTAGGGAGATAGACGCCCTTGGCGGGGAAATGGGGCTTGCGGCGGACGATGAATTTATTCAGATGCGCATGCTCAATACCGGCAAAGGCCCCGCGGTCTATTCCCCACGCGCGCAGATGGACAAGCGCCGCTATCACGAGCGGATGAAACGCGCGCTGGAGGCGGAGCGAAAGCTTACCCTTATTCAGGGCGAGTGCGCCGCGATAGAGACCGAGCACGGCCGCATAAGCGCAATAAGGCTCTCCGGCGGGGTGAAAAGCGAAGGCGAGCGCATAGAGTGCAGGGCGGTTGTGGTTGCAACGGGCGTGTATCTTAAAAGCCGCATCCTGATAGGCGATCGCGTGTGGGAGCAGGGGCCGAGCGGCCTTGCCCGCGCGGAGGGCCTGTCCGCATCGCTAAGGGAGCTGGGCTTTGAACTGAGGCGGTTCAAAACCGGCACGCCGCCGCGCGTGCTTGGGCGGACGCTTGACTTTGACGAAATGGAAATACAGAATGGGGACAGTCCAGCAAGGCCGTTTTCGTTCCTGCACGATATGGACAGCCGCGCGCAGCGGCCGTGCTACCTTACCTATACAAACGCGGCTACGCATAAGGTGATACTGGATAACATAAACCGCAGCGCCATGTATTCCGGCCTTATCCATGCCACCGGCACGCGATATTGCCCCAGCATAGAGGATAAGCTGGTGCGCTTTGCGGATAAGGACAGGCATCAGCTTTTCATCGAGCCGGAGGGCTTATCCACGGACGAAATGTACGTTCAGGGCATGAGCACGAGCCTGCCTGCGGATGTGCAGCGGGATATGCTTAAAACAATACCCGGCATGAGAAACTGCCACATAACCCGCTACGGCTACGCCATAGAGTACGACTGCATAGACCCGCTTTCGCTCAACAATGCGCTTATGAGCCGCGATGTTGCGGGGCTGTTCTTTGCGGGGCAGATGAACGGCAGCTCCGGTTACGAGGAAGCCGCGGCGCAGGGGCTTTACGCCGGAATTAACGCCGCGCTTTGGATAAGGGGCGAGGAGCCGCTTATACTTTCCCGCGCCGATGCCTACATAGGCGTGCTGTGCGACGACCTTACCGGAAAGGGCACGAACGAGCCATACCGCATGATGACCTCCCGCGCGGAGTACAGGCTGCTGCTGCGGCAGGATAACGCGGACGAGCGGCTGACGGAGCTTGGCAGGCGGACGGGGCTTATATCGGACGAACGCTACGCGCGACTGATGAAAAAACAGCAGGAGATAGTGAATGCGCGAATAAAGCTCGAAAAATCCGTGCCGCCGGAGGAAAAGCTTATAAAGCTGATGGAAAGCCGCGGCGAGACGCCGCCCAAAACAGGCATAAAGCTGAGCGAACTGCTAAGAAGGCGCAGCATAGGATACAGCGATCTTGTTATGCTCTATCCCGAAAAGGTGGACGATATAAGCGCGGAAGCGGCGGAGCAGGTTGAACTCAACGAGCGGTATGCAGGCTATATTGAAAAGGAGCGGCTGCACGTTGAAAAATTCAGCGAGATGGAAAACGCGCTTCTGCCTAAAGATACGGACTATTCCCAAATTGCAGGGCTTAGGCTTGAAGCAAGGCAGAAGCTAAACAAAATGCAGCCGGAAAGCCTGGGCCGCGCAAGCAGGATAAGCGGCGTATCGCCCGCGGACATAGCGGTGCTAATGATATGGCTCAAGCGCCGCAAGGAGGCCGAATGACAAAGGAACTAATACTTTCCCTTATACCGGGGGCGAGTGAGGAGCAGGCGGACAAGTTCATAAAATACTATGAGCTGCTGATAGAATGGAACGAAAAGATGAACCTGACCGCCATAACGGAGGAGCGGGAGGTTGCTGAAAAGCACTTTGCCGATTCGCTGCTGCCTATGGAACTGATACCCCAAAACGCCAGGTGCATAGACGTTGGCACCGGCGCGGGGTTCCCGGGCATACCGCTTATGATAATGCGGCCGGACATAACCGTTACGCTGCTTGACAGCCTTAATAAGCGCCTTATATTTTTGAATGAAGTAATACGCGCATTGGGGCTTGAGGGCAGGGCGAAAACGCTGCATATGCGCAGCGAGGACGCGGGCCGCGCGGCCGCGCACAGGGATGCATACGACGTGGCGCTGAGCCGCGCCGTGGCCAATGCAAGGGTGCTTGCGGAATGGACGGCGCCGTTCGTTAAAAAGGGCGGCGTCAGCATAATGTACAAGGGCGCGGCGGCGAAGGAAGAGCTGGACGCGGCGCAAAACGCCATGAATAAGCTTTGCCTTGGCGCGCGGCTTATAGAATACCCGTGCGCATGGGGCGAAAGATATGTTATTGCGGCCAAAAAGCTTGCTCCTACGCCGAAGGCATATCCGCGCAAGGCGGGCACGGCAGGCAAAATGCCGCTGTGATAGTATTGTATTGACGGAAGCACTCGCTTTTTGCTACAATAGCGCGTGCAGTAAAATGGGCTTTTTTGCGGAAGGCAAAGGAAATTAAGGAGGGCTAAAAGCTATGCCTGTGTTCGACTTTATAAGGAACAGCGACGGTGCAAAGGGATCAAAACGGCTCGTGGAGGTGAACGTAGCTTCCATACACCCGAACCCCTATCAGCCGCGCGCCACGTTTGACGAGGAGAGCATTGCCGAACTTGCCCAGTCCATCCAGCAGGTGGGCTTATTGCAGCCGCTGCTTGTGAGGAAGGTGGACGACGGATACGAGCTTGTTGCCGGGGAGCGCAGGCTAAGGGCCGTAACCAGCCTTGGCATGGAAAAGGTGGCCTGCATAGTGCAGCAGGATATTGAGGACGAATCGAGCGCGATGATGGCGCTTATAGAAAACCTGCAAAGGGAGGACCTGCATTACCTTGAAGAGGCGCAATGCTACCAAAAGCTGCTTGAAACATACGGTCTTACGCAGGAGGAGCTGGCCAACCGCCTTGGCAAAAGCCAAAGCTCCATAGCGAACAAGCTGAGGCTTTTGAAGCTTTCCGATGAAGTAAAGGCCGCCATGACCGAAAAGCGGCTCAGCGAACGCCACGCAAGGGCGCTATTAAAGCTGACGGACGATAAGCAGCGGCTTGACGCGGTGAAAAGGATTGCCGAAAAGGGCCTGAGCGTTAAGGAGACCGAGCAGATGGTCGAAAAAACGCTGAACAAGGCATATGACGAAAAGCAGGACGGCGCAAAGCCGCGGCCCAAGCTGATGCGGATAGTGCGCGATTACAGGCTGTTCATGAACACCATAAACCAGGCCGTGAACCAGCTTAGGGAATCGGGAATGACGGTTGAGGTTGAGCAGAGCGACAGGGCCGACGGCGTGGACATAAAAATAAGCGTAACGAGGAAATAACCGAGGAAATAATACCGATGGATAAGAAAGGCGCCCTTGGGCGAATTAAAAGCACATTTATAGGGGACAGGGCTTTTTACCAAAGCGTTGTTAAGCTGCTGATCCCGATAGTTATACAGCAGGGCATAACCAGCTTCGTAAACCTTTTGGACAACGTTATGGTGGGCGCGCTTTCAACCGCGGCCATATCCGGCGTTGCCATAGTTAATCAGCTTATATTCGTATTCAATCTGAGCATATTCGGCTCGCTTTCCGGCCCCAGCATATATTCCGCGCAGTATGCCGGCGTTGGGGACGATGAAGGCGTTAAGCATTGCTTCAGGTTCAAAATGATAATAGGCACGCTTATTTCCGTTGCGGCTGTGCTTGTATTTGCCCTGTTCGGGGAAAACCTTATTTGGCTTTACCTGAATGAAGAGGTGAACACGGCGGAAACGCTGGCGGCTACGCTTGAACAGGCGAAGGATTATATGTATGTTATGCTGTGGGGGCTGCCGCCGTTTATGCTGAGCCAGGCTTACGGCACAACGCTCAGGGAAACGGGCGAAACGGTAGTGCCCATGCAGGCGAGCATAATTTCGATAGTTACCAACTGCGTGCTGAACTATGCGCTCATATACGGCAAATTCGGCGCGCCGGCAATGGGCGTTAAGGGCGCGGCAATAGCCACGGTGATTGCAAGGTATCTTGAAATTGCGTATATTCTGATACACACTTACAGAAGGCTTGACAAATATCATTACTTCCGCGGCGCGCTGAGAAATTTGAAAATACCTAAGGAGCTTGTGAAGAAAATTGCCGTAACGGGCGCACCGCTGCTGGCGAACGAATTCCTTTGGAGCACGGCAATGGCCGTTAAGAACCAGTGCTTCTCCTATCGCGGGCTGGACGTTGTTGCGGCAACGAACATAACAAGCACCGTTTGGCAGGTTTTTGCAATAATAATGTTTGCAATGGGTTCAGCAATAGCCATAATGGTGGGCCAGCAGCTCGGCACGGGGGATATAGAGGAGGCGCGGCGCACGGACGCGCGGCTCATATTCGTATCCTTCGTGGTACATGTGCTGATAGGCATATTGGTAGTTGCGCTGAGCGACGTTATACCATTGATATACAATGTTGAGCAGAATGTCAGGGAAATGACGGGCGGTATGCTCGTTGCCGCGGGCTGTACATTATGGATACATGCGCTTGCGCATTCATCATACTTCACAATAAGGAGCGGCGGAAGAACGTTTATAACGCTGCTGCTGGACAGCGTGTTTACGCTGGCGGTGGTTGTGCCTATTGCGTATGTGCTGTGCTATTGGACGGATATGGACGTAAGCTGGGTATACGCCTGCGTTGAAGCGGCCGATATAATAAAGTTCCTTATAGCATTGCCTATACTTATATCCGGCTCGTGGGCGAGGAACGTTATAAATACGGGCAAATGAGCCGTCATGCATAAGGGGGGAGCGGCATGAAGAGCAAACGGCAGAATTACGACAGCGTACAGAGCCTTATAATAGCCACGGCGGCGCGGCTTTTTACCGAGCGCGGGGCGGACGGCGCAAGCCTTAACGATATTGCGAAGGCCGCTGACATAGCCAAGGGCACGCTGTATTATTACTATCCGGCAAAGGACGAACTGATTGCGGACACGGCGCGCACCCATGGCGACTGGATGGGCGATACGCTGCTTGCCTGGGCGGAAACGCTGCAGCGCGATACGGATGCGCACAAGGCCATGAAAAGCCTGCTGCACGAGCTATTATGGGACGAGATGCACGCCAAGCTGCACGTTGTGCTGGTGTCCCATGCGGCGATAGCGGGTGGCGAGCTGAGCGCGCTTATGGACGCAATGCGAAAAAAATGGGCGCTGATGCTGGAGGTAGGCTCGCTTAAGCTGCAATCAAACGACGCGCGCACCATACGCGCACGCTCCGGCGCGTTCTTCTCCATGCTTATAGGCTACATGGCCAAGGCAGAGATTACGGATGCGGATATAGACGAATTTATAGAAATATTCCTTTAGCGCTGAAAAAAGGCAAAATATATCTGGTTAAATCATCAAACGGGCGGTTGCAAAGCCGCCTTTTTGCGTGGTAAAATAATAAACGGCGCGTGGCGCCGAATATAAAGAAAGGACAGTGTATTTGACCATGGACGCAGGGCCATATCCCAGTAGCGTAACTAAAACAGAATATGCAGGCGGCCTGTTCATGGCGATGGATGCACCTGTTCATTCGGCTGTGCGCTGATACGCGCGCACTCTTTGGGCATATCCTACGCATGGCATGCCGCCTGAAAGAAGGAGGTTTGCCATGATAAACAACGAATTGATTGAAAAGCTGCTTTCCCTTTTGCAGAGCAAGCAATATGGCGCGGTAAAAACGCTGGTTCAGGACATGAACGAGGTTGACGTTGCCGAGGCAATAGAGGAAATTTTTGAAGAAAACGAAGAGCCGGAAACGCTGCTTCGCCTTTTCCGCCTACTTCCGAAGGAGACTGCGGCGGAAACGTTTGCGTATATGCACAGCGACGTGCAGCAGAAGCTTGTTGAAATGCTGAGCGATACGGAGCTTGGGTATATACTGGACGACATGTATCTGGACGACTATGTTGATCTGGTGGAGGAAATGCCGGCGAACGTAGTGAAAAAGCTGATGCAGGTTTCAAGCCCGGAAAACAGAAAGCTTATAAACGAATATTTAAGGTATCCGGAGGATTCGGCCGGAAGCCTGATGACGAATGAATATGTGTACCTGAAGCCGCGGCTTACCGTGGGCCAGGCGTTTGACGTGATACGCAACACGGGTATAGATAAGGAAACGATATACACATGCTATGTGATATCGGGCGAAAAGCAGCTTGAAGGCGTGGTGACCATAAGGGAGCTGCTGCTTGCCGACCCGAACGCCAAGGTTGGGGATATAATGAACACAAATGTTATCCACGCGCATACGCTGGACGACAGGGAGGAAGTTGCAAAGCTGTTCTCTAAATACGACATGATATCGCTCCCCGTGGTGGATAACGAAGAAAGGCTTGTGGGCATAATCACCGTTGACGACGCGGTGGACGTTTTGCAGGAAGAGAATACAGAGGACTTTGAAAAGATGGCAGGTATGGCCCCGAGCGAGGAGGAATACCTGAAAACGCCCATATGGAAGCTTGCCAAGAACAGGATAGTATGGCTGGTGATACTTATGCTTTCAAGCATGATAACGGGCGCAATGCTGGAGCATTTTGAAGCGGCAATAGCCGCTATACCGCTGCTTGTAAGCTTTATTCCCATGCTTATGGATACGGGCGGGAACAGCGGCACGCAGGCTTCTACTATGGTTATACGCGGCCTTGCGCTGGACGAAATTGAGCCGCGGGACGCAGCCAGGGTTTGGTTCAAGGAGATCCGCGTTGCGCTGCTGGTCAGCGCGGGCCTTGCGCTTATCAATTTTGCGCGCATCGCAATACAGTATCATGATGTTGCCGTGGCGGCCATAGTTTCGCTTACGCTCATTGCAACGGTATGCATTGCAAAATCGCTCGGCTGCCTTTTGCCAATGCTTGCCAAGAAGCTGAAGCTTGACCCCGCGCTTATGGCAACGCCCATACTTACAACCGTTACGGACGCGGCGAGCATTTTGGTTTATTTTACGCTTACAATGAACATTTTGGGCGACAGGCTGTGATTATTTAGACAAATAAAATGGGTGCAATACGGTTGCGCTATGCGCCCGCGGGGTGATAAAATATAATATATGAAACGGGCGGATGTCTATTTGGCCGTAGGCGCAATCATAATAGCGGCAATACTGATAATACTATCGCGCGGCGCACGTTACGGCGGGGAGGCCGTTATATACTTAAACGGCGAGGAATATGCCCGTATGCCGCTTGACAGGGCGGATACGCTGAAAATAGAGCAGGACGGCGAAAAGATAAACCTGATAGAGAGCGACGGGCGCGGCAATGTGCGCATGCACAGTTCCACCTGCAAAAATCAGCTTTGCGTTGAGCAGGGCTGGCTGGGGGCGGATGCGCAAAGCGACAACGGGCGCTGGATAGTATGCCTGCCCAACGGCGTGAGCATTACCGTAAGCGGGGATGAAAATGAAAACGAATAAGCTTACGCGCAGCGCGCTGCTTGCTTCGCTTATGATTGCGCTGGGGTATGTTGAATCGCTTCTGCCCGCGTTTTCGGTAATACCGGGCATAAAGCTTGGCCTTGCGAACACGGTGCTGCTGTATGCGGTTTATATTTGCGGCGTAAAGAGTGCGGTTGCGCTGGCGGTTATAAAGGTGCTGCTGAGCGGCTTCCTTTTCGGCAGCCCCGCGGCAATGCTTTACAGCGCGTCGGGCGCGGCGCTCAGCCTTTGCGCGATGCTTTTGCTCAAGCGGACGGGCAAATTTTCACCCGTGGGTGTGAGCGTTGCGGGGGCCATAGCGCACAATTTGGGGCAATGCATTGCGGCGGCATGCGTGATAGGCATAAGCCCCGTGCTTGCGTATTTCCCCATGCTGCTTTTGAGCGGGGCCGTAACCGGCCTTGTTACGGGCACGGCGGCGGCGCTTGTTATAAAGCATATGCGTCCCCCGAAGAACAAAACAGAAGTTTAATAGGCGTAAAAGCTAAAAAAGTTAAACGAAGTGAAAGGAACCAAGAACATGAAAAAGATACCTGCATGGCTGCTTCTGTGCATCATTTCCCTTGTTGCCGGGCTTGCGCTGGGCTTTACCAACGCGCTGACCAAGGACGAAATAGCGCGGCAGGACGAGGCTAGCAACGAACTGGCAAGGAAAACCGTTATGAGCGAAGCGGATGAATTCGTTCAGCTTGACGTTGCGGCGGACAGCGGCGTGGATTACTGCTACGAGGCTAAGAAGGGCGGCGAGACCATAGGCTACGTTGCCAAGGCCACCGCGGACGGCTACGGCGGAAAGATAGAAGTTACCGTGGGTATTGACAATAACGGCATGATAACGGGCATAAGCTGCGGCGGTTCGGGCTTCTCCGAAACCCCGGGCCTTGGCGCTAAGGTGAAGGAGGCTAAGTTCTCCGATCAGTTCGCCGGTATGAGCGCGCCCGTAAGCCTCACCAAGGACGGCGGTCAAGTCGATTCCGTCACCGCCGCGTCCAGAAGCTCCCGCGCCGTGTGCAAGGCCGTGAACGCCGCCTGCGATTACGTTGCGGCAATGGGTAACTGATTACTGAATAAGAAAGTAAAGCGGAACGCCTTTGCGTTCCGCTTTTTGATATACATTTGACCACATTTTTACCGCTTTTTAAAACTGACTTTACACATTTTTTATTGGTATTTGGAACGGGTTTTGCACGCCCTTCCCTATTTGCCGTAGCGCACGCGGGCGAGCACGGGGTAGGGATTGATATAAACGTACTCCGGCGCGATTATGGAAAGGTGCAGGTGCGGCGCGTCGCTGTTTCCGGTGTTGCCAACGTGGCCTATAAGCTGGCCCTGCTCCACGCGGTCGCCTTCGCTGAGGAAGGTGGTAAGCTCCACCATGTGGCAATATGAATAATAGAAGCCGTAATCATCCCTTACGGTAACGTAATTGCCCGCAATGTCGTTATACGCTATGCGAACAATTTCCCCCGCCGTGCAGGAGGGTATATCCTGCCATTCGCGCGCGCGGATATCCGTGCCCATGTGGCGGCGGGTGGATTTGGAACGGTCGCCGTACCAGCCGTCCTTTATATGCCGCTTGGGCAAGGGATCGATTATAGTGGCGATATACTCATCGCTCAGCTCATAGCTGCCGTCGTTATCCAGTATTTGGGCGTTGTTGTCATAGGTAGTGTTAAGGTAGCAATAAAGCGACATTGCGCCGTAATGCACGTCGCTTGCAAGGGGGGCGAAAAGCGCGTCAAAATCGGGCAGGGAAACGCATACGTTAAGCGTTTTGCCCTCTATCGTTACGGATACGTCCGTATGCGCGGCAATGGCCTTGTCCGGCTCATCAAGCATTGTGCATGCCGCCGCTATAAGCCGCCAGTCAAGCTTTCCTGTTACGGTAACGCTTGTGCGGTCAATAAGGCTGCTCATTGCTTTTACATCCTGCGCGGCGGTCTGGGCGCACATTTGGGCAAGGGTATGCGTGTCCGCCGCAAGTTCGGCATAAAGCGGCTGCTTTTCTATAAGGCCGAGCATGTCCAGCATGCCGAGGGAGGTATAATCATGCCCCGAATAGTCCGGCGCGAATGCGGCAAAAAAACCGTCCCTGCACATGGTGCAGAGGGCGTCTGCATCCGGCTCCGGCGTGGGGGCGGGCGTAGGCGCGGCCTCAGGCTCCTGCGCGGGGGTGGGCATAGGCTCCGTTGGGAGCGACGCTTCTATTGCGCAGGCCGAAAAAAGGGCGCATACGAGCGCGAGCATGAGCACGAGAATAAACCTTCTATTAAAAACCATATTCGATACCTTCCTTTACATACCCAACAATATTGCCACAGATTGATTGAATAAGCAAGCAACTATTTTGTTAATATTTGCGCGCGGCTTTGACTATCTTCGCGTTTTGGCGTATTATATTGGAAGAAACGGGCAACCATATGCCCTAAAACAGAAAACGGAGATGCATCATGAGCGAGAATTGTACCCACGATTGTTCCTCCTGCGGCGAAAACTGCCCCAGCCGCAGCCAGAACCCGGCGGACTTTATTGAAAAGCTGAACCCAAAGAGCAGAGTTAACAAGACCATAGGCATAGTAAGCGGCAAGGGCGGCGTTGGCAAGTCGCTTGTTACCAGCCTGCTTGCGGTAACGGCGCGGCGCGCGGGGCTTGATACCGCGGTGCTGGATGCGGACGTTACGGGCCCATCGATACCCAAGGTATTCGGCTTGAGCGGAATGGCCGAAAGCACGGAGGAAGCCGTGCTGCCCATGAAAACCGCAACGGGCATAGACGTTATGAGCATAAATCTGCTGCTGGACGACGTTACCGCGCCGGTGGTTTGGCGCGGGCCGGTTATTGCGAGCGTTGTTAAGCAGTTCTGGCAGGATGTTATATGGAGCCATGAGGACATTATGTTCATAGACATGCCCCCGGGAACGGGAGACGTACCGCTGACCGTGTTCCAGTCCATACCGCTGGACGGCATAGTTGTTGTAACAAGCCCGCAGGAGCTTGTGGGCATGATAGTTGAAAAGGCGGTGAACATGGCGCGGATGATGAATATTCCTGTGCTTGGCATAGTTGAGAACATGAGCTATGTCACCTGCCCCGACTGCGGCAGGAAGATATACCCCTTCGGCGAAAGCCACGTTAAGGAGCTTGCTGCGAAGCACGGCATAGGCGTATGCGCATCGCTGCCGATAGACCCCATAGTCGCCATGCTGAGCGACGAGGGCAAGATAGAGGCCGTGCAGATGGACGGGCTGGAGGAGATATTTGCCGCAATAAAGGCGCTGCCTGATAATTATAAAAAATAAGGCGAAATGGCGCAACCCTTTACGGGACTAAGGCGTTATATATTATGATGAAAACAGAGCGGCGGTATTTAAGATCGCCGCCCTTTGCTTGTTCACATATTGTTCAATTGCAATATGGTGAAAGGTGATATAAACTTACTGTATATGCTATATATGGAAAACGTTTTGTAACGCAGAAGGGAGCGTGATAGGATTTGGAGGCAGTTAAAAACGCGGCGGCGGCGCAGCCGATCATCCAGACCCGCAACGTGAAAAAAACATACCGCGTGGGCAGCGTTGATATTCAGGCGCTACGCGGCGTGGATTTAAGCATTATGCCGGGGGAGATGGTTTCAATAATCGGCCCCAGCGGCAGCGGCAAGTCCACATTGCTCAATGTTCTTGCGGGGCTTGAGCATGTTACGAGCGGCGAAATAGTCATTGCGGGCAAGCGGCTGGACAAAATGAACCAAAGCGAGCTTATAGTGTTCCGCCAGAAGCACGTTGGCTTTATATTCCAGTCCTTCAACCTTATGCCGTATTACACGGCGGTGGAGAACGTTGCATTCCCGCTTTCCTTCCGCGGGATGCCGAGGAAAAGGCGCGAGGCGCTGGCGGTTGAGGCGCTGAAGGTGATGGGGCTTGGCAAGCACCTGAAGCACAAGCCTTCGCAGATGAGCGGCGGCCAGCAGCAGCGCGTGGGCATAGCGAGGGCGCTTGTTACCAATCCGGACATTGTGTTTGCCGATGAGCCCACGGGCAATTTGGATTCCAACACGTCGGACGACGTTATGCGCACCATATGCGAGGTTATGCGCAGCCGCAACAAAACGCTTGTTATGGTTACGCACGACCCGAACATGGCCATGTATGCGGACAAGATAATAAAAATACTGGACGGCAGGGTGGTGGATATACAGCTAAACGAACACCCGACCTACCTTACCCCGCGGCCCAAGCGCGCCATAGGCGACGAGCTTGAGGAGCAGTCCGAACAGGCTGAAAATAAAAAAGACAATAAACAGGGAGATACACAAAGATGAAGCGTAGAATAATCGCACTTTTAACGGCGGCCATGCTGCTCATGGCCATATGCCCCGCAGCGCTGGCGGAGCCGACACCTACACCGACACCTACACCTACACCTACGCCTACACCCACGCCTACGCCTGTAACGGAGGCCAAGGATGTATCTGTTTCCGTAGGCGCGCCTATAATGGCTACGGGCACGGTGTTCATTCCCGTTACCATTACAAACGGCGGCGGGGCTGACATAAAGCTTGATTCTACCGTTACCACCAAGGGAACGGTTCTGCCCAAGAGCATTGCTGCGGACGCTGTTACCATACCTGCCGGAGCAAGCGTGGATATACTGCTTAACCCCGCGTTCAGCGCAAATAACAGCGGCACTTTTGCCGACCTTTTGAAGTTCACGTTTGATGGCGAAAAAATAACCAAAACGGCGAATATAACCATTACGATAGACCCGGCAGCGCCCTCTCCTTCCCCCGACCCTTCCCAGGCCACGGCGGCGTTCAGGCTGTCCAGCTATGACCCCAACGGCCTTATCGTTACCACCGCATCCGGCAAAAACGGCGGCAAGGTGCTTGTAAGGCTGCCGCTGATGTGCGTAAGCGGCCCCGTTATGAACATAAAGGTCGCGCCCAAGCTTTCCACCAGCCTTGATGAGTTCCCATTCGCAATAGAGCGGGTGGACTACACCGTTGGCTATAACGGCTTCATAAACGCCAACCAGATAATAGAGTTCCAGTTTGACATGCGCTTTGCCGATAAGGTTACGGCGGGCGTGAAGAAGGTTGACTTCACCGTTACCTATGAGCGCGGCTGGGGCAGCGCGGAGGGCTCCTCCACCGAAAGCTGCGACGTGAGCCTGTATGTAAACGTTACAAAGGGCTACGAAGGCGCAAGCGACACCCCGGGCGGCGAAACCACGCAGACATTGCCCAAGCTTGTTGTGGACAGCTACAGCTTCTCCGAAGAAAAGATATACGCGGGCGAAACATTCACGCTTACCTTCACCGTGCGCAATACCTCTAATGAAGAGGATACCAAGAGCATACTCGTCACCATGACCAACAACGCGGATACCGGCAAGCTGACCCCCGCAGAAGGCTCCAACACGCTGTATATCGATAAGCTTGCCAAGGGCGAAAGCAAGACCATGACCATGAGCATTGCCACCGCGCCCGATACGGAGGCCAAGGCGTATGAAATAAAGCTGGACTTTGAATACGAAGGCACAAAAACCCGCCCCGCAACGCTTGCCAAGGGCGAATCCAGCGCATCTATACCCGTTACGGTTATGCAGAAAATCCGCCTGAAGATAGACGACCCCACCGTTGACGGCGAGGCCATGGAGGGCGAAAGCGTGCCGGTATATTTCTCGCTTTACAACATGGGCCGCAGCCCCATATATAACTGCATGGTAACCGTTGAGGGCGACGGCCTTTCCCTTGAGGACAGCTTCTTCCAGGGCACCGTTGCAGCGGGCAACAGCATGCGCGCCGATCTTTCCATAATAACCGCAACGCCGGGCCAGATTGACGGCGAAATAGTTATAAGCTACGAGGACTCCCTTGAGGAGAAGATGGAAGAAAGGTTGCCGCTGAGCCTTTACGTTACGGAAGCCTATAACCCCGATGCGAACGGCGACATGGACGACCCGGGCTACATTGACCAGCCCACCATAGGCGGCATGGACGATCCTTCCTCCTCCGGCACTCCTGTTTGGATATGGATAGTGCTTGGCGTGGTTGTTGCGGCGGCGATAGTGGTTGCCATAATACTGCTGAAAAAGAAGCGCGCTAAGACTTTGGAGGACGTATGAAATTACCCGATCTGCTCCGCACGGCGTTCCTGAACCTGTGGCGGCGCAAGCTAAGGGCGTTTTTAACGGTGCTGGGCATGGTTATAGGCACCAGCAGCATTGTTGTTATGGTGTCGCTTGGCGTGGGCATGCGCCAAAGCATGATAGAAAGCTACGCCAGCATGGGCAGCCTTACGAACATAACGGTGAACAACTACCGCTACGTTGAAACAGCGGACGGCGGAGGCACGTTTAAGGACGTGAAGCTGGATAAAAAGGCCGTGGACGAGATTAGGAAGATACCCGGCGTTGAGGGCGCAATGCCGCAGATAAACGCATACGGCATGGTTATGAGCGGCAGATACATGACCGACGTGAGCATAATGGGCATAGATATGGAGCAGGCGGAGCTGTTCGGCATAAAGCTGGAGGAAGGCGAATACCCGGGCAGCAAGCTTTCCGGCGGCAAGGTGCAGGCGATTGTGCCGTATGATTTTTATAACAATTTCTATGACCCCAACGCCAGCCGCTGGAGCCCCGCAATAGACAAGGACGGCAACTCCAAGATCACCTCCCGATCGCGGCTCAAGCTTACGTTTGACTATTCAAACGTATATAACGACGAGTACAGCGACCCATCCCAGCAGAAGGGCAAAATATATACCTTTGTGCCCACGGGCAGGCTTACGCAGGGCGGCAACGATTTCAGCTGGTATGCCATAATGGATATAAAGGTGCTGGAAAAGCTGGCCAAGGAGAACCCGAACTACATATCCCTGAACAAAAAGAACTATAACCAGGTTATAGTCAAGTGCAAGGATATAGACGACGTTTTGACCGTTAAGGCCAAGATTGAGGAAATGGGCTTCGGCGCAAGCTGCATACAGGAATGGTTAAAGCAAAGCGAGGAGCAGATCAAGCAGACGCAGTATCTGCTGGGCGCGATAGGCGGTGTGTCGCTGCTGGTCGCGGCAATAGGCATCATGAACACGATGATGATGAGCATATATGAGCGCACTAAGGAAATTGGCATAATAAAGGTGCTGGGCTGCCGCATGTCCAACATAGCGGGATTATTCCTTACGGAGGCGGCGTATATAGGCTTCTTCGGCGGGGCGCTGGGCCTTGGGCTCAGCTACGGGCTTAGCCTTGTGCTGAACAATTTCCTTGAAGCAAGCGGGTTCAAGAGCGTAATACCGCTCTATCTTGCCGTGGGCGCGTTGGCGTTTTCGGTAGTGGTGGCGCTCATATCCGGCCTGTATCCGGCAATGCGCGCCATGAAGCTTTCGCCCTTGGCGGCAATAAGGAACGAATAAAGAACAAAGAATTGCAGGGGACGCGAAAGCGTCCCTATTGGTTTGTGCAACCGCCGCCCAAAAGCCTGCCCTGAAAGGGGAGGTGGCAATGAGCGATAGCGAATTGACGGAGGGGTTGCATCGGGGCTGCTCATTTTTCCCTCAACCCCTCAGTCGCCATGCGGCGACAGCTCCCCGTCCGGGGAGCCTTTTAGTACAGTGCAAGCACATTGTACAGTGCCGTACCCCTCGCGGAGCGATCGTTTCAATGGGGTTACGGGGGGTGCAGGGAGGCCTAAGGGGAGAAATCGAAATCTTCCCTGGCCCCCTGCAAAAATATTTACTCCGCATTAAGCAAAAGCTGCTCGTAATTGGGGAAGGGCCACGCTTCGTGCGGCGTTATGGTTTCGAGTGCATCGGCGGCGTGCCTTACGGCGGCCATTGCCGGCACCACCGCATCGCGGCAGCGGCAGGCGCGCTCGTGCGCGCAGTCGGACTCGTCGGCATATTTCAACGCGGCGTTCAGCTTGCCGCAGGCCGCGTCAAGTTCGTTAAGCAATGCCGCGCCTTCGCGCAGTATGCGCATTTCAGGCTCGGTACCTATGCATATACTCTGCTTGTAGGATACCGTTTTTGCCATTTCGCCCTGCGCACGGCTCACGGCGGGAATTATCTCCTTGGCGGCCATCTCGGCCATTGTGCGGCCCTCTATCTCGGCAAGCTTTGCATATGTTTCAAGCGAAACCTCGTAGCGGGAAAGCATCTCCCGCTTTGAAAATATGCCGTATCCGCTGAACAGTGCAACGTTTTCGTCCGCAATGGAACGATCCTGCGCCTCAACGGTGGTTTTCAGGTTATATAGTCCCCTGCGCCCGGCTTCCTTTTCCCATTCTTCGGAATAGCAGTTGCCGCTGTAAACTATGCGCTTATGCTTTTCGTATTCGCTGCGGATAAGCTCCCGCGCGGCCTGCTCCTTGTTTTCCGCATGCTCCAGCACGTCCGCAAAGCGCGCCATGGCTTCCGCCACAACGGTGTTTATAACAATATTCGCATCGGCAATGGACTGCGCGCTGCCGGGCATACGGAATTCAAACTTGTTGCCCGTGAATGCAAACGGCGAAGTGCGGTTCCTGTCCGTATTGTCCGCCTTCACGCGGGGCATGGCCTCAACGCCCATGCTTATGAACTGCTGTTCCGCGCGGCTGTAATCATTGCCGGCGCATATGGTGTCCATTATCTCGCCCAGCTCATCGCCTATAAATACGGATATTATCGCCGGCGGTGCTTCCGTCTGCCCAAGGCGCAGGTCATTTGAATACGAACACGCGCTGAAACGGATAAGGTCCTGATGATCGTCCACGGCGGCTATAACAGCCGTAAGCAGGAGCAGGAACAGCGTGTTCTCACTCGGCTCCTTGCCGGGGTTTAGCAGGTTTTCCCCGCTTTCGGTGGACAGGGACCAGTTGTTGTGCTTACCGCTGCCGTTCATTCCGGCAAAGGGCTTTTCATGCAGCAGGCATACCATGCCGTGCTTGGGGGCTATGCGCTTCATCAGCTCCATTATAAGCTGGTTATGGTCAGTTGCGCTGTTTGCCCCGCTGAACACGGGCGCAAGCTCGTGCTGCCCGGGCGCGACCTCTTTATGCTCGGTTTTTGCAAACACGCCCAGCTTCCACAGTTCCCTGTCCAGCTCCGCCATGAACGCCTTCACGCGGGTATCGAGCGTGCCGTAATAATGGTCGTCCAGCTCCTGACTTTTGGCGCTCTTCGCGCCGAAAAGCGTCCTGCCGCAGAGCACAAGGTCCCTGCGCCTGGCCCAAAGCGCCTTATCCACAAGGAAGTATTCCTGCTCCGCGCCTACGCTTGGCGTAACGCGCTCTATATCCTGCCTGCCCATGGCGTGCACAAGGCGCAGCGCTTCTTTATTGATAAGCTGGGCGGAGCGCAGCAGCGGCGTTTTTTTGTCCAGCGCGTCGCCGTCATATGAAAGGAACACCGTGGGTATGCACAGCGTATCCTCCTTTATAAAAGCGTATGCCGTGGGGTCCCATGCGGTGTAGCCGCGTGCCTCGAACGTGGCCCTCAGCCCGCCGGAGGGGAAGCTCGACGCATCCGATTCGCCGACAACAAGCTCCTTGCCGGAAAAGTCCAGTATTGCGCCGCCGTTCGCGCCGGGGGCGATAAAAGCCTCGTGCTTTTCCGCGGTGATTCCGGTAAGCGGCTGGAACCAATGGGTAAAATGTGTGGCGCCCTTTTCTATCGCCCATTCCTTCATTGCCGCGGCAACCGGCGTTGCAATGTGCCTGGCAAGCGGCGCGCCGCGCTTTATTGTGTCCTTCAATGCGGCGTAGGTATCCTCCGCAAGGCGTTCGCGCATAACGGCCTCGTTAAACACCATTGAACCGAAATCAAATTTGTTTGGCATAGCTTTTCCCTTTCCATTGATAATAATTTCAGTATTATAGATTATCTTTATCCACGGCACAAGGGGAGAACCGAAAATAATATATTATCTATTATTTATGCTGCCATAAGCAATGCTTTGATACATACAGCCTGATATAATAAAAACCCGATTGAGCAAATCAACCGGGTTTGTGATGCAATATTCAGGCTATTCGTCCTCATTGGGCATGCGCCTGAAGAACACAAGCGTCATTGGAATTGCCACAAGGAACGTGCATACATCCGCACAGGCCTGCGCGCACTGCACGCCGGTAAGCTTGAGTATGGGCGGCAGCACGGTTATGAACACAAGGAAGAATATTCCCTGGCGGCAGGCGGAAAGGAAGCTGGCCTGCGCGGCCTTGCCAACGGACTGGAACGTCATGTTCCCTACTACAACGAAAGGAACAGTCGGCATGGCAATGCACTGTATTCTCAGCGCAAGCGTGCCTATTTCGATTACCTTCGGGTCGTCCCTAAGGAACATGGTAACTATTTCCGGCGCGAATATGAACGCCACAACGCTTGCCGCGCCCATTACGCAAAGTCCCAGTATAAGCGTGAACTTATACGCCGCGCGCACGCGGGCATATTTCTTCGCCCCGTAGTTATACCCCGCAACGGGCTGGTAGCCCTGCCCTATGCCAAGCGAGGTTGAGAATATGAGCATGAACACCTTGCTCACTATGCTCATAGCTGCAACGGCGGCATCGCCATACACCATGGCGCTGCGGTTGAGCGCAACGCTTGAAATGCTTGCCAGCCCCTGCCTGAGCAGCGCGGGAAGGCCGGTTTTGAATATGTCAAGCAGCATCTTTCCGCTTATCTCTATTTGGCTCACGCTTGGCTGCACCACAGTGAAGCCCTTGCGGAAATACGCCGCAAGCAGTATTACCGTGCTCACAAGCTGGCTTATGCCCGTCGCTATTGCCGCGCCCGCGGTACCCAGCTGAAACGTGTGTATAAACAGCGGGTCAAGGCCAATGTTCAGCAATCCGCCTATGCTTATACCTATCATGGCATATTTAATCTTTCCCTCCGCGCGCAGAAGATTGTTCAACACGAAGGATATCACCATGAACGGCGCGGCTATCAATATATAATTCGCATACGCCTTTGCATGCGGCAGCATCGTTTCCGTTGCGCCAAGGAGCCGCATGAACGGATCAAGGAATATAAGCCCCGCGCCCAGTATTATAAGTCCGAAGGCAACCGCCAAAAGCAGCGCTGTGCTTGCAATGCGGTTTGCGTGGGTATAATCCTTTTCGCCAAGGCGGCGGGAGATAAGGCTGCTTGCGCCCTGCCCTATGGTGAAGCCCACGGCCTGGATTATGTTCATAAGCGAGAACACAACGCCCACCGCGCCGGATGCGCTGGTGCCAAGCTGGCCTACGAAATAAGTATCGGCGCTGTTATATATGCTGGTTACCAGCATGCCTATCACCGCGGGTATGCCCATGGACAGCACCACGCGGCTGACAGGCTCGGTAGTCATGCGCTTATACTGCCGCTCCTGCACGTTTGCGGCGTCGTTATTCATGTTTTGTTCGTTTTGCCCTCCGCTGGGCATTTTCTTTTGCATTGGCCTATTCTATCCTTTCAGCAGCGCGCTGAGCTTTGCGTCCGTATCCGCCATAAGCTTATTCAGCAGCGCTTCAACCTCTTCATCCGTTTTTGCGTTTGCGCCTATATACAATTTAAGCTTTGGTTCCGTGCCGCTGGGGCGCACGCATATCCATGCCCCGTCGCTGAGCAGGAAGCGCACGGCGTTCATGCCGGTAACCTCGCTCTCCGTCTCTTTTCCCGCGGCGTAATCCATTGCCTTGCCGGAGCACATATCCTCAAACCTGTCCACAGCCACGCCCGCAAACTCCCGCGGGGTGTCGCTCCTGAGCGCCGCCATAGCCCCGGCTATGCGCTCTATGCCCTCCTTACCGGAAAGGGTGTAGCTCTTCACGGCTTCGTTATAGCAGCCGCACAGGGCCTCTATCTCGCCCAGAGCGTCGCTGAGCGTTTTGCCCATGCTTCTGTAATATACGCAGGCTTCCGCAGCAAGCATCGCCGCGCACACGGCGTCCTTATCCCGTGCAAAGCCGCCCGCAAGGAAGCCGTAGCTTTCCTCAAAGCCGAATATGAACGTGCCGAAGCCCTGCTCGGTATGGCTCTTTTCAATAAGCTCGGATATAAAGCGGAACCCCGTGGGCGTGCACCTGAGCTTAACGCCGAAGTGTGCGCATATGGCATCCGCAAGGCGGGTGCTCACTATGCTTTTTGCAACGAACCCGTCAGCGGGAATGGCTCCGCGCTCCTTCATGGCGCTGAGTATATAGTAAAGCAAAAGGGAACCTATCTTGTTACCCGTAAGCACGCGGAATTTGCCGTTCTTTTCACGCACGGCAAGACCCATTCTGTCCGAATCCGGGTCAGTGGCAACTATTGCGTCCGCATTGACCTTATCCGCAAGCTCCATCGCAAGCGTAAACGCCCTCGGGTCCTCCGGATTCGGGGCGGTAACGGTCGGGAAGTCCCCGTTCGGCTCGCGCTGCTGTTCCACTATGCTCACGTTTGTTATGCCCGCAAGCTTCAATATGTGCTGCACGGGCAGATTGCCGCTGCCGTGCAGGGGAGTGTATACCATTTTAAGCGTATCGCCCTGCTCCTTAACAAGCTCGGGCCGCTGCATAACTGAAAGCGTGTCGCGGTAATAATCCGCGTCGTCAGCGTCGCTCAACCATGTTAAAAGTCCGCTTGCTTCGGCCTGTTCGATTGTCATATCGGGGCCGGAGAAGTAATCCTGCCGCTTTATTTCGGCGTATATGGCCTCCGCCTGCTTGGGACCTGCCTGCCCGCCATCCTGCCAATATACCTTATAGCCGTTGTATTCAGGGGGATTATGGCTGGCGGTTATTACAATGCCCGCTATGCATTTGAGCCTTCTTACCATATACGAAAGCATTGGCACGGGGCGCAGCGAATCATATATATAGGCATGTATGCCCTTTGCGCAGAGGGTAAGCGCGGCTTCCAACGCAAATTCGCGGCTCATGCGGCGGGAATCATATGCTATTGCAACGCCGCGCTCGGCCCCGCCAGCGAAGCCCAGTATGTATTCGCTCAGTCCCAGCGTTGCCCGCTTTATAACCTGCGCGTTCATTCGGTTCGTTCCCGCGCCGAGTATTCCCCTTAAACCTGCCGTGCCGAATTCAAGTTCGGTATAGAACCGTTCTTCTATCTCCTTGGGGTTATTGGCTATCGCCTCAAGCTCCGCTTTAAGCTGCGGGGCAAGCTTTTCCGCCTGCCTCCAGCGCAGATATTCTTCCATATAGCCGCTCATGTGCTCTTGTCCTCCGTTCCCTGATTATTGTTGTTTATATCGCTTGGGATGTATACGTTGCGCGCCATGCTGTACGCGCGTTCATCCCCAACTATAATATGGTCATATAATTGAATCCCGATGCCGCTCAGCGCCGAAAATATCATTTTTGTCATGGCTATATCCTCGTTGCTGGGGGCGGGGTTGCCGCTTGGGTGGTTATGGCAAAGCATTGCGTATGCCGCCGCGTGGCGCAGCGCACATTCGGCAATTATGCGCGGATAAACTGTGCTTTGGTCTATCGTTCCGCTTGAAACCATGTCCTCGTGTATGGGCTTCAGCCCGCTGTCCAGCGACACAAGGTACATAACCTCGTACCTGTGCGGCCTGAGAAGCTGCATGCAGTATTCCGCAGCCCTTTCGGGATTATTGAGCCGCTGCTTTTTGCGCGGCTTTTCGCTTATGTTCCGCATTGCTCCCGCAAGGGCAATCAGCGTTGCTGCATATTCGCCCAAGCCGGCGTTTTTAAGCTCCGCCACATCGGCCTTCAGCACAGCCGCAAGCGACCCATAGCGCTCTATCAGCCTGTGCGCCAATGGGTTCACGTCCCGCCGCGGTATTGCATAGGTAAGCAGCAGTTCAAGCAGCTGATGCTCCGGCATGGCCTTCGCACCGAGAGCAAGAAAGCTTTCCCTAAGCCTTTGTCTGTGCCCGGAATGCTCTTCCAACTTATTTCTCCTCTGCCTTCATGTATTTGCGGCCCGCGAACAGCGCAACCATTCCGCCGAAGAACAGCACTATTATGCTAAGTATTCCAAGGGACGCCCTGCCCGTTGCGGCATAGGTCGCGGCATAGAGCGCGGGGCCTATCACGCAGGAGAATTTGCCGAATATATCAAGGAAGCCGTAGTATTCATTGGAACGCTCCGGCGGGATAAGCTGGCCGAAATAGCTGCGGGAGAGCGCCTGTATGCCGCCCTGCACCGTGCCCACGAGCGTTGCCAGTATCCAGAACAGCGTGCTGCTCAGCTTGAGCGCGGCATCTATATCGCCGCCGGAAAGCTCCGCCTGTTCAATATTGAAGCCCATGAAGAAGCCAAGTATAGTTATAACGAAATATACGCACACGGCTATGGCTATCATCTTCATCGCCCCAACCTTTTTAGCAAGGTTGCCGAACAGTATGCTGAAGGGTACCGCAACTATCTGCGTAACAAGCAGCGCAAGTATCATGCCTATCGCGCCAAGGCCAAGGGTTTCGCCGTAGTTCGTCGCCATGGATATTATTGTATCCACGCCGTCAATATAGAAGAAGTAAGCTATTATGAAGAACAGTATCTTTTTATCCTTCAGTATATCCTTAAACGTTTTCCATGCGTTGCGGAAGGCTTCCTTTGCAAGGGCCTGCGGCGCGTCCTCCACGCTGTATTGCTGCTTTACGTTTTTAAGGAACGGTATGCTGAACACCGCCCACCATACAACAACTATCAATATGGCAATTTTATAGGAAAGCACGCTTTGGTTCAAAAGCAGCATTACTGCAATGGATATTATGAAGGGAATGGTGCTGCCGCCGATATAGCCCATTGCATAGCCCCAGGAGGACACCCTGTCCATGCGCTCGGGCGTGGTAACGTCCGTCAGGAAGGAATCATAGAAAAGGCAGCTTCCGGAAAAGCCTATGCGCGAAAGTATGAAGCCCACGAGCATCAGCCGCCAGTCCTCAAACGCCGCCATCACCGCCGTGAACACAAGGCCAAGCACAAGGAATCCGGCGAAAAGCTTCTTTTTCATGCCGGAAAAGTCGCCTATCGCGCCGAGTATTGGCGCAAGCACCGCCACAACGAGCGCCGCCGCGCTGACGGCGAAGCCGTAAAGCTTGTTGCCGGTTTCGTTCGCCTGCATGGCGAAATAGATGGGGAATATGGCCGCCATAATATTGGTGGCATAGATGGAATTGGCCCAATCATACATTATCCATGATTTTTCGGCCTTGGTGAAGCGCTTTTCGCTGCGGTCCGCCTTAGATGACATATTTACCCTCCCATGGCAAAAGAAATGATTACACGCTTAATTATAATGCATTGTGCCAAGATAGTACAGGGGGCAATTTGCCGAGGGAATCGGTTAAAGGGAGTTCACCCCCTTTCCATCACATTTCCCCATGTTTACATCTTTTTAACAGAAAAAATTGTTATAAGCAGACAATTAGCTTGACATTAGTATACCTTAGATTTATGATAAGCTTGATGCGTGGCGTGAAACCATATTGCGCGGCACGCATGACGAAAAAAGCATTATTATATTTGGAGGTACTACAATGAACGCGTACATTCAGGAAGTCCTGGAGAAGGTTGAAAAGCGCGACAAGAACGAGCCTGAATTCCTTCAGACCGTTGAAGAGGTCCTCAAGTCCCTTGAGACCGTTATCGATCAGCATCCCGAATACCAGAAGGCCGGTTTGCTTGAGCGCCTTGTTGAGCCCGAGCGTGTGATAGAGTTCCGCGTACCCTGGGTGGATGACGCCGGTAAGGTCAACGTCAACCGCGGCTTCCGCGTGCAGTTCAACAGCGCCATCGGCCCCTACAAGGGAGGTCTGCGCTTTGCTTCTCACGTAAATCTTTCCGTTATGAAGTTCCTCGGCTTCGAGCAGACCTTTAAGAACAGCCTGACCAGCCTGCCCATGGGCGGCGGCAAGGGCGGCAGCGACTTTGATCCCAACGGCAAGAGCGACGCCGAGATCATGCGTTTCTGCCAGAGCTTCATGACCGAGCTCCAGCGCCACATCGGCCCCAACGTGGACGTTCCCGCCGGTGACATCGGCGTAGGCGGCCGCGAAATCGGTTACCTGTTCGGCCAGTATAAGCGCATCCGCGGCGCCTACGAGAACGGCGTTCTCACCGGCAAGGCTCCCTCCTTCGGCGGCAGCCCCTTCCGTCCGGAAGCTACCGGCTTCGGCGCTGTGTACTATCTGTGCGAAGTTCTCAAGCACGAGAACGACACCATTGAAGGCAAGACCATTGCTATCTCCGGCTTCGGCAACGTGGCTTGGGGCGTCTGCAAGAAGGCTGCTCAGCTGGGCGCCAAGGTCGTCACCCTGGCCGGCCCCGACGGTTACATCTACGATCCCGACGGCGTAGTGACCGAAGAGAAGATCAACTACATGCTCGACATGCGCAACAGCGGCCGCAACAAGGTTCAGGACTATGCCGACAAGTTTGGCGTACAGTTCTTCCCCGGCCAGAAGCCCTGGGGCCAGAAGGTCGACGTTTGCATGCCTTGCGCGTATCAGAACGAAATCGGCATGAAGGAAGCCGAGCAGATGATCGCCAACGGCCTGAAGTACTACATCGAAGTTGCCAACATGCCCACCACCAACGAAGCCCTGTACTTCCTGATGGACAAGGGTCTCATCGTTGCGCCTTCCAAGGCTGTTAACGCGGGCGGCGTTGCCGTTTCCGGTCTCGAAATGAGCCAGAACTCCGAGCGCCTGACCTGGAAGCCCGAAGAAGTGGACGAGAAGCTGCACCACATCATGGTCAACATCCATGCCGCTTCCGAGAAGGCCGCCGCTGAGGCCGGTCTTGGCTACAACCTGGTTGCCGGCGCCAACATCGCGGGCTTCAAGAAGGTTGCCGATGCTATGATGGCTCAGGGTATCGTCTGATAAACCGCCAAATATAAAGCGATAAATAAAGGGAGCTGCCATAGGGCGGCTCTCTTTTTCGTTTGTAAAATATCATTTGCGCTTGCGCGGGCCGCGGCGGGATGGTATAATTGCAAAAATATTCGGTATGGAGGCTTTTTGATATGAATACGGAACTTATAAAACTCAGCGCCGCTTGCGGACGGGATATATACGATATGCTGCAAAGCATACCCGCGGACGAAAACGGGCTGATGAACGATGCGCGCGGCCTTTCATACGATGAATACAAAGCGTGGCTTGAAAAGCGCTATGCCGAATCGCTCAAAACCGAAATATACGATGGCTTCAAAGTGCCGCAGACGTTTTTCTTCTTCTATGTTGATTCATGCCCCGTGGGCCTGGTCAAGATAAGGCATTTTTTGACCGATAGGCTCAGGCAGGACGGCGGCAACATGGGCTATGCCATCCGCCCGGAAGCGCGCGGCAAGGGCTACGGCAAGCTGATGCTTTCAGCCGCGCTGAAGGAATGCGCCAAGCTTGGCATAGACAAGGCGCTCGTTACCATACACGAAGGCAATACGGCATCCGTAAAGATGGCGCTTGCCAACGGCGGCATAATGGAAAAGCGCGAAAACGGGAATCTGTTCATATGGATGGACTGCCATAGCAACCGCGGCAATATTTTTTATGACACAAGCGACTTAAGCGACGGCGAGATAATGCTGCGCGTGAGCCGCATGACGGACGCAATACCCGAAAAGAAGTTCGTGCCCGCATATAAATTCGATATATGCCTTATGAACGGCATGGCGATAGGCGTGTGCGATTTGCGCATAGGGCATACGGAGGGGCTGTATATAGGCGGCAACATAGGCTACGGCATAGACGAAAACTTCCGCGGGCGGCATTACGCCGCAAAGGCGTGCAAGCTGCTGTTCAAGCTTGCCAAAAAGCACAACCTTGGCCATGTGTTCATAACCTGCGTGCCGGATAATGCCGCATCCTATAAAACCATGGAGTATGCCGGCTGCCGCTACGTTGGCATGGCAATGATACACGAGGATGACGAAATGTATAAGGAAGGCAAGCGCCTTGTGAAGATATACAGGAAGGATTTGGACTGATGTGGCGCATAGCGGGGGACGATACGCCGCCGGTTTTAACCGCAGAAGGGAATATACAAAGCGGGCACAGCGAAAGGATAACGCTTGAGCTGCCCAAAACCGCCATAGTATTCTTCATGGGCAAGGCCACGGAATATTTGGCGGAAAAATACGGCTGCGCAATGCTTACGGACCGCTTTCCGCGGTTTTTGAAGGTATGCCCCATATATCGCTTTAAGGAGCATGAAATATGCTTTCTTAACGGCGGCAGCGGCGCGCCGCACGGCGTGGACACGCTGGAAACGCTTAACGCGCTTGGCGTGAGGAACGTTATATGCGCGGGCATGTGCGGGGCATTTGCCGAAGGGGTGAACGTTGGGGACGTTATTGTGCCGAATAGGGCATATGTTGAGGAAGGCACATCGCTGCACTATTACGAAAGCATAGACTATGCCGAGCCGGATGCGGAATTGCTGGAAATTATGCTCAAGCTGCCGGATACAAAAATGCTGCCCATAGTTTCAACGGACGGCGTGTATCGTCAAACGTATAAAAAGGAGCAGCTTTGGCGCGGGAAGGGCGCGGCCGGCGTGGATATGGAAACCTCGGCAATGCTAAGCGTTGACAAATATCTTGGCGTAAGGACGGCGGCACTGCTCACCGCGTCCGATAAGCATCCTATGCACTCCGGCGATCCAAAGTGGAAATGGAGCATGACGCAGGATCTTCGCATAAAAACGGCGGAGCTTGCGCTTGCCGCGGCGGTAAAGGCGGCGGAAACGATATAAAATAAAAGGCTCTTTCGCGCTGAAAGAGCCTTTTTGCATACCTAAAGCTTATTTCCTTGCGTTGCAGCCGTAAAGGTGAACTATGTTCATGTCCTCCTCCATGTCCAGCCCGTGCGCGCCGCAGCCGCCGTCTATTTCGTGGCAGCCATGGTCGGGCATAAAGCCATAGAACGTGTTGTGCTGCGCCCAGTGCTGCTTTACCGCGTCCACAAGCCTGCAATAGAATGCAAGGTTCGCCTTCAGCGCGGCAATGGCTTCTTCCGATTCGGTGCCGAATTTGTGCATTGTGCCGTCGTAATTGCCGTTGTAAACCACCATCACGTCGTAGCAGTCTTTTTCTATAAGCTCCATGGCCTTTGCGTTTACCTCGTCCACGGTATCGTAAATATAATAATCTATGTTCCGCTTGAGGAATATCATGGATATGCTGTCGTTGCTGGTGGAAACGAGCGCCACGCGCTTGCCGGCCTTAACAAGGTCGTCAAATATGGTGTTGCACTTCAAAACCGGCTTAACGTATGCTTTTATGCCGTGCTCCGCGGGCATAAGGCCCGTGTACATGGAAGCGAAGCAAACCGGCGTTACGCTGGGCATAACGCTTAAAAGCGGCAGCATTATGCTGCTTGCAAGCTGCGCATCGGTGAACATTTCATTGTATTTTTGGAAAAGCCAAAGGGCCACCGCGTCCGGATTATAAAGCAGCAGCCTGTCCGCCTTTTCGCCGCCGAAGGCCTTTTTGCAAAGCTTATCGAGCGCGGCTATGGGCGCCTGAGTCCCTGATGCGGGTTCAATGCCAAGCGCCCTCAGCGCGGAAGCATATACGCCGGTTATGGGCGTTGTGTTATACATAATCTGTCTCCTTTTCGGGCGAACAAGGCTCCCGTAAAGGAGCCTTATCATATGCGGTATTTTCAATTTATCAATATTGTTCGTAGATAAGCGCCGCAAGTCCGCCGCCTGCCACCGCTATTATGGTGAATATAACGGTAACGGCAATGCCTATAAGCAGCCAAACAAGCTTTGCGCGGCAATAATTGCGCTTGTTTTCGTTTACGTCGCCGCCAAAGCCCCATACCAGCGTGAGTATGAAGCCCACGAGGGGGATGCCTGTCAAAAAGTCAAGCCAGAAGAATTGGCTGACCTTCAGCGCGGCGGGGTTGTTGTCAGCGGGTGCGGCCTGATAAACGGGCTGCTGGGGCTGATACTGCGGCTGCGGCTGGGGTTCGGTCGCGGGAGCCTGCTGAGCTTCGTCTGCAAGGAGCGCGCCGCAGGTGGGACAGAATTTGGTTGAATCGGGAACATTGCTTCCGCATTTGGGGCAGAACATATACGATACCTCCTGACTGTTGAGTTTATTCCATTTTAACACAATATGAACATTATGAGAAGTAAAAACTATGGACACGGACGAGCGATATGGATTATAATGATACATATAGATGCGTTTATTAACGGATTTAACAACTTTTTGTGTATGAAAGGACAGCGAAGCAATGGATAAAAGGTTCTTGGCCCTTGCGATGGCGCTTATGCTGGTGCTGGCGATAATGGTATCCCCCGTGCCCGGCATTGCCGATGCGGGAAGCTTTTCCGGCGGAAGCGATTACGGCGGAAGCGACTGGAGCAGCAGCGGAAGCGATTGGAGCAGCAGTGATTGGAGCAGCAGCGACTATTCCTCTTCATCGGGAGGCGACGGGGAATGGGGCCTTGGCATTACCGTTGCCGCAATAGTTATAATAATTGTCATAGTATCCGGCAAGAATAAGAAGGGCGGAAGCGGCAGCAGCGGCGGAAGCCGTATTGCGGGCGCGCAGCGCACAGTGCTGCCCATGACCATAGAGGATCTGAAGAAGCAGGATCCCGCCTTCAGCGAAGAAAAGATGAAGGAAAAGATTGGCAACTTGTATGTAAGGATGCAGGAATGCTGGCAGAACAAAACCTGGGAAGAGATGCGCACCGGCATGGACGACGCCATCTTCAACCAGTTCAATGCGCAGCTTAACAGCCTTATAAAGGCGGGCAAGACCAACTACGTGGACGATATTGCGGTGCTTGGCGTTGACCTTACGGGCTTTGGCCAGGACGATAAGCACGACATTGTTACCGCGCTTGTAAGGGTAAGGATAAAGGATTACACCGTGGACGATGCTACCGGCGCGGTGGTGAGCGGCAGCAAGACTGCGGAGAAGTTCATGACATATGAATGGACCATGATCCGCACCAAGGGCGCCAAGAGCTTTGAGCGCACCGAGGACGCGGCAAAGAATTGCCCGAACTGCGGCGCTCCGCTGGATCTGAACGCCACGGCCAAGTGCCAGTATTGCGGCGCGGTTATACAGAGCGCGGATTTCGACTGGGTAATAAAGACTATCAAGGGCATATCCCAGCAGACCTCCGGCAGATAAAACCGAATAGGACAAAGCGCATATTAAGCGGGCGGGAGTAATCCTGCCCGCTTTTTTGCCGTCAGGTTGGGGGTTGTGCGCGCTTGCAAACTAATGGTATAATCATACGTTGGATATGAATGTGCGTTATCCGCACGGGAAAAGAAGGTGAAACGGGCTTGATAGAGATACAGAACGTATCCTACGCATACGAGGACGCGGCGGCAAAGGCGCTGAACAACGTGTCCCTTACCATAAACGACGGCGAGTTCGTGGCGGTGGTTGGGCATAACGGCAGCGGCAAATCCACGCTTGCAAAGCATCTTAACGCGCTGCTTTTGCCCACGGAGGGAAAAGTATTGGTGGACGGCATGGACACGGCGGACGAGGCGGACACGCTCAGCATACGCCAAAGGGTGGGCATGGTGTTCCAGAATCCGGATAATCAGCTTGTTACCACCATTGTTGAAGAGGACGTTGCCTTCGGGCCGGAAAACATAGGCGTGCCGGGGAACGAGATACGCACGCGGGTGGACAGGGCATTGGCCGCCGTGGGCATGGAAAAATACGCGCACAGCGCGCCCAATATGCTTTCCGGCGGGCAGAAGCAAAGGATAGCCATTGCGGGCATGCTTGCCATGCAGCCCAAGGTGCTTGTGCTGGACGAGGCCACGGCCATGCTGGACCCCAAAGGGCGCAGGGACATAATAGACCTTGTGACAAAGCTGCATAAGGAAAACGGCATAACCGTTGTTATGATAACCCAATATATGGAGGAAGCCATAGGCGCGGACCGCGTGGCCGTTATGAGCGGGGGCGAACTGATACTTGAAGGCACACCCAAAGAGGTGTTCAGTCAGGATGAGCTTCTTCATAAGCACAGGCTGGACGTGCCGGTGATGCAGCAGCTTGCAAACAGGCTGAACGCGCACGGCGCAAACCTGCCGAAAAGTATACTCAGCGTGGAGGAAATGGCGCAAGCAATATGCCTATCGTTGTCGAAAAACTGAATTATGCATACATGCAGGGCAGCGCAATAACAAAGGCCGCCCTTACAGACATAAGCCTTAGGATAGAGGACGGCGAATTCCTTGGGCTCATAGGCCATACCGGCAGCGGCAAAAGCACGTTTGTGCAGCAGCTTAACGGCCTTCTTCAGCCCAACAGCGGCACCGTACACGTCGATGGGTTCGACATGGCGGATAAAAAGCAGCGCATGGAGGGAAGAAAGCTTGTGGGCATGGTATTCCAATACCCCGAATATCAGCTTTTTGAGGAAAGCGTTGAAAAGGACGTTGCCTTCGGCGTTAAGAACATGGGCATAGGGGAAGAGGAGGCGCTTGAGCGCGCGCATGAAGCGATGGCGCTCGTTGGCCTTGCGCCGGAAAAGTTCGCGGCAAAGTCCCCGTTTGAGCTTTCCGGCGGCGAAAAGCGGCGCGCGGCGCTGGCGGGAATAATAGCCATGAAGCCCAAATATCTGGTGCTTGACGAACCCATGGCAGGGCTTGACCCGCTGGGCAGGAAGGCCATATTGGATACAATAGATAACCTTCGCGCGTCATTGGGCTGCGCGGTGCTTATGGTGTCCCATTCTATGGATGATATGGCGGACAGGGCGGAGCGCGTAGCCGTGATGAACGGCGGCAGGCTTGTAATGGAGGGCAAAACGCGGGATGTGTTTGCGCAGAGCGAACTGCTCACCTCAATCGGCCTTGACGTGCCGCAGGTATCAAAGCTGGGCATGGAACTGAGAAAGCGCGGAATAGATATTCCCGAAAATATATATGAAATAGAGGAGATGGAGCTGGCGCTGCTCAAGCTCCTTTCCAAAGGAGGCCGGGCATGATAAAGGATATTACGCTGGGCCAATATTTCCCGGGCAATTCCGCCATACACCGCCTTGATCCGCGCACGAAGCTGCTGGGCATGATTGCGTATATCGTGATAGTATTCCTTGTTACCAAAACGCCGGTGTTCATAATACCCGCGCTTTTTGCGGCAATATGCATATATCTTGCGCGCGTGCCCTTCGGCTACGTTATACGCTCGTTAAAGCCGATAAGGTTTTTGCTGGTGTTCATGTTCATAGTGAACCTTTTTATGGTGCGCACGGGCAAAACCGTAATCGCATTCTGGATAATAAGCATTACGGATGAGGCCATAAAGCAGAGCGTGTATATAACGCTCAGGCTCGTGCTGCTGCTTGTCGGCACAAGCCTTATGACGCTGACCACAACGCCGATTGCGCTTACGGATGGGCTTGAGCGGCTGCTTATGCCGCTGAGCAAAATCCACTTTCCCGCGCATGAGCTGGCCATGATGATGACCATCGCGCTGCGCTTTATACCCACGCTTATTGAAGAAGCGGACAAGATAATGAAGGCGCAGATGGCGCGCGGGGCGGACTTTGAATCCGGCAACCTTATAAAGCGCGCAAGGAACATGATACCCATACTTGTTCCGCTGTTCGTTAGCGCGTTCCGCCGGGCGGACGAGCTTGCAATGGCCATGGAAAGCCGCTGTTACCACGGCGGCGAGGGCAGGACGCGCATGAACGTGCTTAAATTCGGCCGCGGGGATGGCGTGGCGGCGGCGGCGTTCGCGGTGCTTACCGCGCTTACCGTTGCCGCGCAGAAGCTTTTACCGTGAAGCGGCATACGCGCACAATGCTCACCCTTATAGCCGTGGGGATAATAATTGCCGCGGCGGTGTGGAGCAGCATAATAAGCAAAAACGATCCGCTTGAGGCCGTTGCAAACGAGCTGAATGCGCACGGTTACTCCATGCGGGGGGACGATCTTTATATACTTGGCGGCAAGGCGGATTCCACAATACGCGAAGTGCTTGACGGCAGCATAGACGCAGCCGAGGTGGAACTGATGGTGTCCGCAGCCGAACAGGCGGGCTTTGCGGCGGATATGGACAGGCGGGGTGAGGTGAGCATATTGCTCTATCAATGCGATAAGGGCGTTATGACAATATATTTGATAGACGGCGAAATTGAGCTTTGCTTTATACAGACACAGAGCGGGGAGGTATACCCGATATGACGCGGCGCGTGCGCATGATAATTCAATACGACGGCACGGCATACGCGGGCTGGCAGCGGCAGCTTACCGGGCTTGGTATACAGCAGGTGATGGAGGAGGAGCTTGCCAAGCTGACCGGACACAAATGCGCGCTCCATGCATCGGGACGGACGGACAGCGGCGTTCATGCCGCGGCGCAGGTAGCCCATTTTGACACGGACTGCCGCATACCGGCGGAAAAGTTCGCGTTCGCGCTGAACACTGGGCTGCCGAAGGATATACGCGTTGTGTATTCGGACGAGGCCGAGCCGCGCTTCCATGCCCGCTTCGATGTGGTGCGCAAGCATTACCGTTACCGCGTGCTGAATACGCCGCACGACTGCCCCTTTACCCGCAACACCGCGCTGCATTACCATTGGCGGCTGGATAAGGATAAGCTGAACGAGGCCGCGGCAATGTTTCTTGGGCAGCATGATTTCAACGCCTTCATGGCGGTCGGCGTTACACCGGAGACCACCGTAAGGACGATATACGAATCCCGCTGGAGCGAGGAAAACGGCCTGCTTGTTTACGACGTGGCAGGCAGCGGCTTTTTATACAACATGGTGCGCATAATGGTGGGCACAATGCTGCAATACGGCCAGGGCAGGAACATGGACGGCATTGCGCGCGCACTTGAAACGGGCAGGCGGGATTTTGCAGGCCCCACCGCACCCGCGCACGGGCTTACGCTTGCGCGCGTGGAATACGAAAATTTTGATACTAAGGAGCATGTAAGATGAAAATACTTGTTACCGTGCCTATGGACGATAAGGAACGGGCAATTATAGAAGCCGCAGCGCCCAACGCGGAGTTTGCATATGCCGCGGCGAATGAAGTTACGGCGGACATGATGGCGGACAAGGAGATAATATTCGGCAACGTCAACGCGGAACTGCTGCAATACGCAAAGGAACTGAAGCTGATGCAGCTTTTTACCGCGGGAACGGACGGCTACATTGGCAAGCTGCCCGAAGGCTGCGCCATAACCAACACCACCGGCGCGTTCGGCCTTGCAATAAGCGAGCATATGCTTGCAATGCTGCTTTGCCTTATGAAGCGCATGCATCAATACAGGGACAATCAGCATAGGCATGAATGGAAGGACATGGGCAGCGTAAGGAGCATTGCCGGTTCAACGGCGGTGATACTGGGCCTGGGGGATATCGGCGGCGAATTTGCGCGCAAGCTGAAGCTGCTTGGGGCATACACGATAGGCGTGCGCCGCACGGATGCGCACAAGCCGGACTATATAGACGAGCTGGTGCTGAGCGAGAACGTGGACAGCGTCCTTCCGCGCGCGGATATAGTCGGCATGGCGCTGCCGAATACGCCGCAAACGGTGAACATGCTCAATGCCGAGCGTATAGCAATGCTTAAGGAAGGCTGCATAGTGATAAACGTAGGCCGCGGCAATGCCATTGACGAAGCCGCCCTTGCCAAGGCGATAGCGGAGCGCGGCATATTGGCGGGGCTTGACGTTGCCGCGCATGAGCCGCTTGATAAGGAAAGCCCGCTGTGGGGGCTTGAAAACTGCCTTATAACGCCGCACGTTTCGGGATTTTTCCACCTGGCCGAAACAAAGCGCAGGATGATAGAGATTGCCGCCGAAAACATAAGAAGGCATATTGACGGCAGGCCGTATATGAACGCGATAGACCCATCAACCGGTTATATTGCCGATAAATACGGCGACAGGCTGCGTTTTTAACGCAAACGGGGGAGGGGAGAAGATATGACAGAGGCGCTGCTTATAGCCGTGCTGATAGTTGGCATAGCTAATCTTGCGCTTGTAATACTGCTTATCAGCGGCCGAAGGGACACAGCACGGGAGATTGACCGCCTGAAGCGGGATATGCTGGATGAACAGCGCGCACTGCGTGCTGAGGTGAGCGAGAATACCCGCTGCAGCATAAATGCCGTGGGCGAAACGCTGCTGAACGAATATCAGCGCGATACGCTCAATCAGGAACAGCGGTTCAAAACATTCGCCCTTGAAAACGCGCAGCGCATGGAGCAGATACGCCGCAGCGTGGAGCGTCAGCTTGCCGATATACGCGAGGATAACGGCAAAAAGCTGGACGAAATGCGCAGCATAGTGGATGAAAAGCTGCAAAAAACACTGGAGGATAAGCTTTCGCGCTCCTTTGCGCTGGTGAGCGAGCGGCTGGAGCAGGTTTATAAGGGCCTTGGCGAAATGCAGACGCTTGCGTCCGGCGTGGGGGATCTTTCAAAGGTGCTTTCAAACGTAAAGACGCGCGGCATACTGGGCGAAATTCAGCTTGGTGCAATACTGGGCGAAATGATGGCGCCCGAACAATACGAAGTGAACGCAAAGGTGAAGCAGGCCACCAACGAGCGCGTGGAGTTTGCAATAAAGCTTCCTGCGGACGACGGAACGGTGCTGCTGCCGATAGATTCAAAGTTCCCCGCCGATGCATACACAAATTTGATGGACGCATACGAGCAGGGCAATGCGGACGCAGTGAAGGCAGCGCAGGCCGTGCTGAAGGGCAGAATAAAGGAATTTGCCGCAGACATAGCGAAAAAGTACATCAACCCGCCGTATACAACGGAGTTTGCGGTTATGTTCCTGCCTACGGAGGGGCTGTATGCCGAGGTTTTGCGGCTTAACCTGATGGAGCCGATACAGCGGGAATACCGCGTGAGCATAGCGGGGCCAAGCACAATGGCCGCCCTTTTGAACAGCCTGCAGATGGGCTTCAAGTCCGTTGCCATACAAAAGCGCAGCGGGGAGGTTTGGAAGGTGCTGGGCGCGGTAAAGACCGAATTTGCATCGTTTGAAAAAACGCTTGCCAAAACGCGGGACAGGCTGCGCCTTGCGGACGAGGAGCTGGGCAGGCTGATAGGCGCGCGGACGCATAAGATAAACCGCTCGCTTGAGCGCGTGACCGCGCTGCCCGCGGACGATGAAGTTTCGCAGTTGGTTGATAAATACGCCGGCGCGGACGACGAGGACGAACAATGAATTTATATAAAATAACAATGGGAGGAATAATTACATGAGCAACACACCTACACCGCACATTTCCGCCAAACCGGGCGACTTTGCAAAGACCGTGCTTATGCCGGGCGACCCGCTGAGGGCCAAATTCATTGCGGAAACATTCCTTGAAAACCCTGTGCTTGTGAACAACGTGCGCGGCATACAGGGCTACACCGGCACATATAAGGGCAAGCGCGTAAGCGTTATGGCCAGCGGCATGGGCATGCCCTCCATGGGCATATACTCATATGAGCTTTTCAATTTCTATGGCGTGGAGAACATAATCCGCGTGGGCAGCGCGGGCGCGATAAGCGAAAAGGCCAAGCTGAGGAGCATTGTGCTGGGCATGGGAGCCTGCACCAATTCCGGCTACGCCTCGCAATACGGCCTTTGCGGAACCATTGCCCCCGTTGCAAGCTGGGAGCTGCTCCGCGCCGCAACCGCGCAGGCGGACAGGATGGGCCTTGATTACGAGGTCGGCACCGTGCTTTCAAGCGACACCTTCTATAACGATTCCATGAACACCATGGATTGGCAGAAGATGGGCGTGCTGGCAATAGAAATGGAAGCGGCCGCGCTTTATCTAAACGCCGCGCGCGCGGGCAAAAACGCCCTTTGCATCTGCACCATATCCGATAGCCTTGTTACGGGCGAGGCGCTTGACGCGGAGCAGCGGCAGAACACATTCACCGAAATGATGGAGCTTGCGCTGGAAACAGCGTAAAACTATGCATATCAAAAAAGCGGCTTAAAGGGCGGGCATCATAAAACAGTTAACAGGAACAGCATTATGATCTGCTGTTCCTGTTAATGATGGAATTTGTCTAACCGGTTTAAGGACGCACTTCTATACACCTTTTGGTGTACCGTGCGAGCATCCCTTGCCTCTCCCCTTGGGAGAGATGGCCGAGTGCAGCGAGTGCCTGAAGGGGAGAAGTACCCGGGAAAACATCTTGCCTCTCCCCTTGGGAGAGGTGGCCGAGCGTAGCGAGGACGGAGAGGGTAATCAATGACCCAAAGACAATGCTCAATTAGAAAATGCCCGGCGGCTTCGCCGGGAGATGACACCCCACGAACGTAAGCTATGGCATCTTATTCTGCGCAAATATCCGGTAAAGATTTACTAAACAGCGGATTATCGGCAGATTCATCGTGGACCTTTACTGTGCTTCGGCCGACCTGCAAGACCCTCTCAGTCACCTGCGGTGACAGCTCTCCCAAAGGGAGAGCCAAGGGATGCATCACGTTACGTAGTATGCCGGCATGAGACTGTACCGATATGCTCCATTAACTGTTTTATAACCATTAAACAGCCGCTTTTTTATGTGCCCTTTATATTGCCCGAATAACGCTTGCTTTGCCGAAAAAGCTTTCCATATACCGCGTGAAGCCGTCCTCCGCGCCTATGGGAACAAGCGCCTGCATTGTGCCCGCAAAGCCGCCGCCGTGAACGCGGGCGACGCCGCCAATCGGGTCAAGATACCGCCGCGCGAGCGCTATGCCTATGGCTAAGCTCCTGTCCTGCTGAGCAGGTGTGAATATGTTCTGCAAAAGGGATTCGCTCGAAGCCGCGCTTTGCCGCATTATGCGCGCATACGCCGCCGCATCCGCCGAGCGTATTGCCGCAGCCATATCGCTCACGCGGGCGTTTTCGCCGAAAAAGTGCAGTGCGCGCATCGCTGCGCGGTCGCCAGCAGCCCTGCGTATTTCGCCAAGGCGGCGCATGAATTCAGCCTCATCTGCATGGCCAAGCCTGTCCACGCCAAGAATATCGCTGACGCTTTTCATATCCGCGGTAATTTGGGTATAAGCATCCGCCATGTCCGCATGGCTTGAACCCGTGTTTATGATATATATTGCAAATTCGTTTGTAAACGGCCATTCAAGCGCGCTTACGTTCGGCGCGGCATTATCAAAAAAGTCTATGAACTGCACCCCGCCCAGCGCGCACGCCGCCTGATCCATCAAGCCGCAGGGCTTGCCGAAGTGCGCGTTTTCCGCGTACTGTGCCGCGAGAGCGATGGTCATCGGCTCCGCGGAACCGTTGTTATACAGCGCATTGAATATGCGGCCTATAAGTACCTCGAACGCTGCTGAAGATGAAACCCCGCTGCCTATGGGTATATCCGATTCTATTGCCGCGTTGAAGCCGCCGATGTTCAGCGAATGCGCCGCAAAATACTCGGCAACGCCGCGCACGAGCGCAGCGGATGCGCCAATTTCGCCTTCGGCGGGCGCAAGGGTGGATAGGGTCACTTCAAACGCGCCAATGTACGTATGCAGCACGCATTTGCCATCAGCACGCGCGGAAACGGCGGCGGTAATGCTGCGCCTGATCGCCGCGGCTATAACGCGGCCTGATTGATGGTCCGTATGGTTGCCGCAAAGCTCCGTTCTGCCGGGCGCTGAAAGCACGGCCTCGGGAGAACGGCCGAATAAGGCGGTATGCTTTTGCTCTGTGCCGTTTGCCATTAGCTTACTCCACGTCCAATAGACCAGCGCGCTCCACGCCGCCTATTGAAAACAGGGCGGCAATTATTGCGTCTATGCCCTCCGTAAGGCTGGTTATGTCCGCGCTTATAACAACGCTTGCACGTTCGCCTATGGGCGGATTCTGCATGATTGTCAATATGTTTGCGCCCTTATCGGAAAGGCAGTTGAGCACGCGGCCCAGCACGCCGCGTTCGTGGCTGAGCAGCATGGAGAATATGGCCTTTTTACAGGCCGTATTCTCGCTGGGGGCGAATATGAAATCCTTATATTTATAATATGTGCTGCGGGATATGCCAACCATGCGCGCCGCTTCGCTCACTTCCCTTACCGCGCCCGTGCGTATAAGCTCCCGCGCGCGAACAACGCGCTCGTAACAGTCCGGCAGGACGGATTTGTGTACTATAAGGTATTCGCTGTTCATAAGTATGCTCCTTTTATAATACGCTGTGTATATATGCGCCCATTTCGGCGGGGTCGATAACGTCAGTATGCAGCACGCTCAGCTCCCTTATGCCGCCAAGCCCTGCGGGGATAGCAAGGCCGGTGAGCGCGGAAAGCTTATCCGCCGCGTCAAAGCCGCTCTCGTTCGCGTATTCGCCAAGCGCCTTAAGCATTGCCGGGGCAAACTTGAATGGGGACGCTGTGCTTAGAACCACCGCAGGCGCGGTGATGAGCCCCTTTGCCTTAAGCTGGGCATACACGCTGTATGCCACGGCCGTATGCGTATCCATAAGATAATGCGAGTTCTGCCACATATCGCGTATTGCGGCAAACGCCGCGTTGTCGTCCGCACGGCCGCAGAGGAACTGCGCGCGGATGCGCTCAAGCATGTCGTCAGGCAAGGCATAGCGACCCGTTTCTTTAAGCTGCGCCATAAAGGAGGCCACAAGCGCGGCGTCCGCAGCCTCGCTGCCCCTGTTTGCCATGAAGAAAAGCAGCCGCTCAAGGTTGCTGGATATAAGTATATCCATTGAGGGGGAGGCGGTTTTGATAAGCTGTCTGCTTGCGCGGTCGTATACGCCCTCGCTCAGGAATTGATAAAGCACATCGTTTGCATTTGATGCGCAGATAAGCTTGCCTACGGGCAGGCCCATGCGTTTGGCCATGTAACCGGCAAGTATGTTGCCGAAGTTGCCCGTGGGTACAACGAAATCGATCTCCCGGCCGAATTCTAGGGTTCCGTTTGCAACCATGTCCCCATACGCGGCGAAATAATACGCGGTCTGCGGGGCAAGGCGGCCAATGTTTATTGAATTGGCGCTGCTTGCAACCAATCCTTCGTGCTTAAAGCCTTCAAGCGCGGCCTTTACGCCGCGCTGCGCATCGTCAAAATTCCCGCGCACGGCGCACACGCGCACGTTCCCGCCGCGCTGGGTGACCATTTGAAGCCTTTGCAGCTCGCTCACGCCGCCATCGGGATAGAACACTATTATCCTTGTATGCGGCGCGTCCGCAAAGCCCGCAAGCGCGGCCTTGCCGGTATCCCCGCTGGTGGCGGTAAGTATAACAAGGTCCTCTTTAAGGCCGTTTTTCTCCCGCGCGGCGTTCATAAGGTGCGGCAGTATGCAAAGCGCCATGTCCTTGAATGCGCAGGTTGGCCCATGCCAAAGCTCCAGTATATGCGCATCCCCCGCCTTAACAACGGGGCAGAAGGCGGGAGTATCGAATTTTCCGCCGTAGCCCGCGTCCACCGCGGCAAGTATGCGCTCATAGGGGATATCGTCTATCAGCGCGCTTATAACGCGGGCAAAAAGCTCCCGCCGTTCAAGCGAATAAAGCCCCGCCGAAAAGAGCGCGGGCAATTCCTCGGGTACGTACAAACCCCCGTCCGGCGCAAGCCCGGTGAGCAGCGCAAGCGAAGGCGAGGTACGTTCCGAGGCGTTCCGTGTGCTGAAATACTGCATTGAAAAAACCTCGTATATATTAAAAATATCTATTGCTTAGTGTTCGTGGCCGCAGTCGCAGTCGTCGTCCATTTCCGCGCCGCCAAGATATTCGCGCGCGCCTATGCGGCGTTCCTCGCGCTCGTGCTCAACCATGTCGGAAAGTATATCGCGCACCTGCTTTGGCTTTTTTATGCGCTTTATGTCCATTTCCGGCGCGGAGCGATCCGCCGTGCAGAGATGTATTGTGCCAAGGCCCAGTATCCTTTGGCCAAGGGGTCTGTGCAGCGTTATGTCCATTATTCTGTAAAGGCGTATCTCCTCTTCCTTGCGGCCGAAAAGACCCGTTTCTATTATCAGCTTTTCTTCGGTAAGTTCATAGCGGGTAAAGCTCCATGGAAGGCCAAGGAACGTGCGCTTTCTGTCTTTCCATACCGTGTTTGCCATTATGGTATACCTCCTTAAATGCACAAAACAGACGAATGATGTATTATTATAGCATACACGTGTCCGTCATGCTACTACTAATTATTCTTCGTTTCCCCAGCCGAAGCCCGGTGCGGTGCTCCAGCCGCTGCTGCTGCCGTCGTCAGGCGTGGGCAGCACTGGCGAAGGCGTGCGCGGTGGAAGTGAGGGGTTGGGCGTTTGTTCAACGGCGGACTTGACCTCGTCCGCATTATGGAACACAAACTCGTTCAGCTTAACGCTCATCGCGCCCATATCGCAGAAGAACACAAAGTGCTTTTCCCATTTGCCGTTCTGGTAAAGCCCTTCAATGGGAAGCCTGTAATACATAAGCCCGCGCTGGCCGGTGGAAAGCAGCTTCGCCGCGGCGTCTATTATTTCATCGTTGGTCATGCTGGTTTCAACCAGCGGCAGCAGCTTATAAAGCAGCTCGTATTGCTTGGTAACGCTGAACTTGCGGAACTTGGCAAATATCATGTTCAGCACCTTAAACTGCCGTCCTGTGCGCACAAATTCGCTGTCCAGCTTCCTTATGCGGGCGTAGCCCAGCGCCTGCTTGCCGTTAAGATGCACGGGGCCGGGGTCCGCAAATATGAACCCATCCCAAAGGTATTCAACGCCAAGCTGCTTGTTGAGACCGGCTATGCAGTCGTTCGCGGCGCTTATCTCCTCCGCCGTCATTTCAACGGTAACGCCGTCTATCGCGTCCACAACGTCAACAAACGAATGAAGATCCACCATAACATAGTCGTTCAGCTTCAAATGGAAGTTATGTTCTATGGTTTGATACAGCAGTTCAACCCCGCCGAGCGCAACGGTGGAATTGAGCTTTCTGTACCCGTGCCCGGGTACGTCCACGAGCATGTCGCGCATGAGGGTGGTGAGCTTTAATCGGTTGTTCACGGTGTCCACCGTGGCTATCATCATTGTGTCCGCGTTGTAGCGGCCCTTTGTGGCGCGCCTGTCCGCGCCTATGAGCAAAACGTTCACGTAGCGGTCGTCGTTGTTATCCGCATCGAACTGGGCAAGCTGCTCCGCCGTGAGCGGCGTCTGCTCGTAATATTCGCTCAGCGGGGCGGGAGTTGGCGCGGGGGTGGCCTCCGGCTCCGGCGTGGGGGTAGCTACAGGCGTGCGGGTAGGAGTGGGGGTCATGTGCGGGGCTTCGTCCGTGAGTTCGGGCGTGGGCAGGCTGCTTTCAACAGGCTCCGGCGTAGGGCTGCCGGGGCGGGAGATGCGGTTGAGCAGGTTAAGTCCGAGCGCTGCCACGGTAAGCCCCAGCACGGCTATTACGGCAAGCAGTATTATAAGCACCTTTACGCCGGGATGTATGCGTTTTTTGTCCTTTTTTGCATTGTTCATATATGTTCACGCTTCTTTCGCAGTTTTTTAACGCAAGAATTGTACCACAAGGCCGTATGGGGCTTCAAGCGGTATTGCCAAGGGAATGGCTTTGTTGTAAAATTGTTCACATATAAGATGGGGAGGGTTTGGCCTTGTATTCTAATTTTGCGCGGGTATATGATTCGCTGATGGAATCGGTTGACCGCAAAGCGTGGCTTGAATACATAATAAGCCTGTTCGGCGATGCAAAGATAGAGCGCGTTGCGGACTGCGCCTGCGGCACGGGCGCGCTGAGCATACCGCTTGCAAAGCGGGGATATAAGGTGACAGGACTTGACGCATCGGAAGAAATGCTGCGCATTGCGGCGGAAAACGCCCGCGCGGAGCGGGTGAACGTTCCGTTTGTTTGCCAGGATATGCGCCGCCTTGCGCTGCACAGGCCGGCGGACGCGGTGCTTGCCGTGTGCGACGGGGTGAATTACCTTACGCTAAAGGGCGCGGAGGGCTTTTTTGCCAATGCGTATGCCGCGCTGAGGGAAGGCGGAATGCTGCTGTTTGACATATCGTCGCGCTACAAGCTTTCAACCATTTTGGGCAATAATACCTTTGCAGAGGATGAAAGCGCGGCGGCGTACATATGGAAAAACGCATATGACGAGCAGACCAAGCAGATACAGATGGAGCTGACCCTGTTTGAAAAGCAGGCGGACGGCCGCTATGTGCGCTTCAATGAATCCCAAATACAGCGGGCGCATTCCCAAAGGGAGATGGAAGGCGCGCTGAAGAGGGCAGGATTTGAAAGAATAGAAGCGTTTGACGCATTCACGTTCGATGCGCCGAATGAAAAAAGCGAAAGGATACAGTTCAGGGCGATAAAGCCCAACGACTGATTTTTATATAAAAGGAGAAGAATTATTATGAGCGATAAAATATTAAGGGGCGTAATGTTCGATAAATCGGTAAGGTTCACGGCCATATCCGCAAAGGAAATGGTTGAAGCGGCGCGCAAAACGCATAACCTCAGCCGCGTTTGCACGGCGGCCTTGGGCCGGGCGCTGATAATGACCAGCATGATGGGCACAGACCTTAAAAACGACGACGAAAAGGTGACTACCGTAATAAAAGGCGGCGGCGAGGCGGGCAACATAGTTTGCACGGCGTATCGTTCCGGCAGGGTGAAGGGATATATAGAAAACCCGTCCGTGGAGCTGCCCCCCGCGCCAAACGGAAAGCTGGACGTGGCGCTGGCGGTGGGCTGGTTCGGCGAGCTTACCGTTATACGCGACCTTTCCATGAAGGAGCCTTACGTTGGCCGCAGCGAGATGATATCCGGTGAAATTGCCGAGGATTTTGCAAATTACTTCACCCGTTCCGAGCAAACGCCTTCGCTTGTTTACCTTGGGGTAAGGGTGGATATAGAAACGCTGAAGGTGCTCAGCGCCGGCGGAATGCTTATACAGGCCATGCCAAACTGTCCGGAGGAGGCTATAGCCGCGCTTGAGGCCAAGGCGGATGATATTTCAAAGCTTGCATTGCGGCTTGAAAAGGGCGAAGAACTGAGGGACATACTTATAAATATGTTTGAAGGATGCACGCTTGAAATACTTGGCAGTGCGCAGCCGGAATACAGATGCGACTGCTCGCGCGAGCGGCTGGAAGCGGTGCTGATGTCCCTTGGCAAAGAGGAACTGACGGATATGATAGAAAAAGAGGGGCAGGCGGAGCTTACCTGCCGCTTCTGCAACAAGGTGTATCATTTCACCAAGGAGCAGCTGGAGGCTATACTGAAAGAGGGGGCCGGAAATTCGGATGAACGGAGCGACACGGAATAACAGCACGGGGCGCGTGCTCTCGTTTGAACAGAAGGGGGACTTCTTTTACAAAAGAGGGAACGACAAGCTGGACAAAAACGACCTTATAGAGGCGCTGTGCAGCTACCGCAGGGCCATGGAGCAGGAGCCGGAGGATCAATACAGCTGCATAGCGGTTGCGGAAGTATTGAGCGAGATGGAGCGTTACGACGATTCAAACCGGGTGCTGCTGCCGCTGCTTTCGCGCGAGGATGTTGAGCCGGAGGCCATATTCGGCCTTGGGTGCAACCTGGCTGCGCTTAACGAAACGGACAGCGCGAAGAAAATGCTGGAACGCTACCTTCAGGCGGAGCCTGAGGGGGAATATATTTACGATGCATATGACCTGCTGGACGCGATTGACGATGCGGAATACAGGCCCGGGGACTTTGGCGAGCTTGCGCCCGTGCTGAAGGAGGACATGGCGCTGGACGCGGCTGAGGAAGGCAGAAAGGCGCTGGAGCAGGAGAACTTTCCCGCGGCGAGGGAAGCGCTTGAACGGGCGCTGAAGCTGAACCCGGGGCTGAACTATGCGCGGAACAATCTGAGCCTTTTGCATTTTTGCAAAAAGGATTATGAGCGGGCGCTTAGCGAAGCGGACACAGTGCTCAATGCCGACCCTAACGACACGCAGGCGCTTTGCAACAAGGCCATGGTATACTGCGCCATGCGGGACGGGGCGAACGCGAACGCCGCGGCGGACGCGCTCTGCCGCACGAATACGGAAAGAACGGACGAGCTGTGCAGAATAAGCCTTGTGCTGATGGAGCTTGGGCGGTTTGCGGACGCATATAAGATAGCGGAGCGGCTGCTGAAAAAAACGCCGTATGATGAGGACGCGCTGCATCGCTACGCAATATGCGCATATGAGCTGAAACGCTATGACAAGGCATATAATGCATACGATAAGCTTTGCCGCATAGACCCAACGGATACCATAGCCAAATATTACAAAAAGCTTTGCTACAACGCGCAGAAGGGGCAGCTGCCCCGCGGGAACATACGCCGCTTTGCCGCAAATTATCAGGTGCCGTTCGATGAAACGGTGCGGCGCATAAACCGCATAAACGAACTGATGAAGCTCAGCGCCGCTGAACTGCACAGTCAATGGCAGAATTCAAACGAGCTGGAGCTTTTGATACGCTGGGGCTTTACGCTGCCGGATATTGCCATAAGGCGGGCGCTGCTTACGGCGGCAGCCGCGTTCGGGGACAAGCGCAGCGAAGGGCTGCTGAGGGATTTTCTGCTGATGCGGGAGCAGGACGATGAACTCAAGCGCAATGCAATAGCCGCGCTTGCGGCGATGGGCGCAAAGCAGCCGTATTATCTTTATATAATGGGTCACCTGGTTGAAAGCCGGGCGGAGCTGAGAATAAACGCGGCGAACGCGGCATACAGAAACGCGCTCACGATGTGCCTTGCCAATATGTATGAACATTGCAGCGAACGGGAGGCAAAAACAGCCGTTTCGCTTTGGGACAGATACGTTGGCGCGCAGGAGCGGCTGCCGCGCATAAGCCGCGCGCAGGAGGTTGCGCTTGCGGCGGCGATAGAATACACCGCCCGCACGGAATGCGGCGGCAAGCCCTCGCGTGCGGATATATGCAACGCATACGGCGTATCCACGCTGCGGCTGGACAACGCGCTGAAAAAACTATTGCCAATTACGGCGCAGGAGGAAAAATGATATTTCAGGCAACATGCAAACTGGGCGTAGAAGCGCTGGTGGCAACGGAATTGAGAAAGCTGGGGATAGAACCGGTGAGCGTGGACTCGGCTAAAATTCGCTTTGAAGGGGACTATCTCACGATGGCGCGGGCGTGCCTGTGGCTTAGGACGGCGGAAAGAGTGTTGCTTGAGGTGGGCCGGTTTGAGGCGCATACCTTCACAGACCTTTTTGAAGGGGTGAAGGCGCTTGATTGGAAGCAGTATCTTGCCAAGGATGCGTTTATACACGTTGTTGGCAAAAGCGCGAAGAGCGACCTGTTTTCCGTTAAGGATTGCCAGAGCATAACCAAAAAAGCCATTGTGGAAAACCTGAAGGCAGCGTACCATACAACGCTGCTGCCGGAAACGGGCGCGGAGATATTGGTTGAAGTAGGCATGTTCAAAAACGAAGCCACGCTTTGCCTTGACCCCTGCGGCGCGGGGCTTTCACGCAGGGGATACAGAACATATAACGTTGCCGCCCCGCTGAGCGAAACGCTTGGCGCGGCGATAGTTACGCTAACGCGATACAAGGGCGACTATCCGTTTATAGACCCCATGTGCGGCAGCGGCACAATGCCCATCGAGGCGGCGATGATAGCCCGCAACCAGGCTCCCGGGTTAAACCGCAGCTTTGCGGCGGAGAATTGGCCATTCCTTGACAAAAAATACTTTATGCAGGCCCGAAGGGAAGCCATTGATTCCATACGGGACATAAAGCTGAATATAATGGGCAGCGATATTGACGAACGCAGCATAGCCATATGCAAAAAGCATGCGCAGAAGGCGGGCGTTATGCTGAGCTGGGCGGTGAAGCCGCTGAAGGAGCTGAAGGCAACTGAGGAGCGCGGCGTGATAGTATGCAACCCGCCGTACGGCGAGCGTATGCTGAAAAAAGGCGAGGCGGAGGGCATAATACGCGAAATGAGCGCCATTTTTGCCCCGCTTAAGGGCTGGAGCAAGTCCATAATAACGCCGGACCAGAATTTTGAACAGCTTTACGGCGAAAAGGCGAACAAGCGCCGCAAGCTTTCAAACGGGGGAATGCCCTGCACGCTTTATCAATACTTTGCGGAGCGGGCGAATAAGGACGAACAATATTAAGGAGGCCGTTATGGCATATAAATATTACAACCAAAATGATTACCCCGAAATACCCTACGGCGACGGCTCGATAGAGACAAGCGGCTGCGGGCTGTGCTCCTGCTGCATGGTGGTGGAGAACATGACGGGGCATGCGTTCACGCCTGCGGAAGCGGCAAGGCTTGCCTATGAATGCGGCGCGTGCGACGAAACCGGCACGGAAATATCCATACTTGCGCCGGCGGTATGCAAAAGGTTCGGCCTGACATATGAGCTGACCTGCGACCACGGCAAGATGCTGCAATTTTTGCAGCAGGGTGAGGGTATGGCCATTGCCAATTCCGGCGGGGACAGGGAAGGCTGGACGGGCATATTCACCCACGGCGGGCATTTTATAGTGCTTGTGTCCGCAAAGGGGCGCGAAATATGCGTTATGGACCCCAGCATGAAGCCCGGCAAATTCGATGAAGCTGGCCGCGCGGGCAAGGTGCGCGTGGAAGGCAACATGGCGTATGTGGACATTGCGGTGCTGGCAAAGGATTGCGACAACCGCTACCCAAGCTATTGCCTGTTCAGAAAGGCGTAAATAAGAAAAATAAAAAGGGATGCGCAGTGATCTGAACCCAAAAAGTTAGACACGAAATCGATATCAAGCGGCATCAAGGGCT